>Ga0187885_10000051_pt1 | contig 123662 bp, 108 predicted proteins | sample June2016WEW_20_1_3_FD_132970 | JGI IMG/M metagenome (GOLD analysis project Ga0187885, IMG submission 132970) | Peatland microbial communities from SPRUCE experiment site at the Marcell Experimental Forest, Minnesota, USA - June2016WEW_20_100 | ecosystem: Environmental > Terrestrial > Soil >...
AAAGCCAGGTTAAAGGCGTGATAGCTCCAGCGGTCGACAGTGCCGCCGATGGCGTAGTTGACGGCCAAGCTGAGGTTCACCAGCGGCCGGCCGGAGGTGGAAGAGTTTAGCGGCGGAGAAAGTACCGCTCCCAGGTCGCTCAAATGGGTGATGGAGAAATTTTTCAAGATGGACGGCACGTCGTCGAAGACGAACTGGCCGGCGAAGCTGTTCCAGTACGCCGCGACGCCGGCGGCCACGATCACCACAGCCGCCAGGAACGTCCAGCCGCGCCAGGCTGCGGTGTCCGGACCGCCGGAGGGGGTGGGTTCGTGGTGGCCGCGTTGGATCATGAGCATTTTGCCGTCGGCCGCCTCGGCACGCCGGGGCCGAGCCGTAAAGTTCTATTGTCTCTGGCGGCGTCGCCGGACGCAACCTGCCTGCCGGCAGGCAGGTTGCATCCGCAGCCCGGCCATACCGGCCAGCCGGAAAGGTGCTATACTTCCCAGCCTGTCGCGGTGGCGAAGCCGGAGAACACGACGATGAATCAGCAGCGGTGGGTGATTTTGATAGCCGCCGTCTTGATCGCCGCGGGCGTCGGGGGCATCGCGCTGCGATTGGCGGGGCTAGGCTGGGCGGATTGGACCGCCCTGCCGCCCGAAACGCACCAAACGCTGGCCTGGCTGCTGATCCTCCCGGCCGGCGCGCTGCTGACGGCCTTCGTGCGGACGATTGTGGGCTTCCAGACCTTCGGCACGCTGACGCCGACGCTCCTGGCCGCCAGCTACCTCTACTGCGACCGCGCCAGCGGCGTGGTGGTGTTCGCGCTGGTCATGGTCGTCGGTCTGGGCGGGCGGGCGCTGCTGGGGCGGCTGCGGCTCCAGATGGGCCCGCGGCTGGGCATCATCCTGACAGTGCTGGTGCTGTGCCTGGCGGGGGCGATGGCCGTGATGTACCGCTTGGGCCTGTCGCCTCGACCGGCCGGGGCGATGATGCCGCTGGTGGTGCTGACCATCCTGCTGGAGCGGTTCTACGTGTCGATCGAGGAAAACGGCCTGGGCGCCTCGCTGCGGTTGCTGGTGGCCACGCTGGCGGTGGCGGGGGCGTGCGGGGGGCTGCTGGCCTGGCCGGCCGTCGGCCGGCTGGCACTGGCCTACCCGGAGGCCCAACTGCTGGTCGTGGCGGCGATGCTGGGCGTGGGGCGATACTCCGGCTATCGGCTGACGGAGCTGTGGCGATTCCGCGAGCTTGCGGAGGGCCCGCGACGATGAGGGCCGCGGTGGAAAAGAGAAAACTGTTTTCGGCGGTCCTGCCCGCCCGGCCGGGGCGCCTGCGAGCGGCGGGCGTGCTGGGGCTGAACGGGCGGAACATGAACGTCCTGATTCGCTGGAACCCCAAGCCGCTCTACCGCCTGGTGGACGACAAGCTGGCCACCAAGGAACTGTGCGAGGCCGCCGGCCTGGCCGTGCCGCGGACGTTCGCCGTGGTGGACCATCCCGTCCAGGTCCGACGCCTCGACCGGCTGATCGGAGCGCGCGAGGAATTCGTCGTCAAGCCCGTCCGCGGCGCCGGCGGACGCGGCGTGATGATCATCGCCGGACGGCGCGGGGAAGATTATCTCGCCGTGGGCGAGCGGGCCATCTCGCCGGAGGCGATGCGATACCACCTGCTGGAAATCCTGGGCGGCAGCTACTCCATCGGCGGCCGGGCCGACCGCGCGATGATCGAGCAGCGAATCATCGGCCATCCGGCGCTGGCGGCGCTGTCGGGCGGCGGCACGGCGGACGTTCGCATCGTCTTGTATCGCGGCCGGCCGGTGATGGCCATGCTCCGCCTGCCGACGGCGGCCTCGGCCGGAAGGGCCAACCTCCACCAGGGCGGGATAGGCGTGGGGCTGGACCTGCGCAGTGGCACGGGCGTCGCAGCCGTGTGGAACGGGCGGATCGTGGACCGCCACGTGGACACCGGCCGGCCCATCGGCGACATCGCCGTCCCCGCTTGGGCGGAAGTCCTGGCCGCGGCGCGGAAGCTGGCCGCCGTCATCGGCCTGGGGTACCTCGGCGCGGACATCGTGCTGGACGACCAGGCCCGGCCCATCGTACTGGAGGCCAACGGCCGGCCGGGATTGAGCATCCAACTGGCCAACCGCGGCGGGCTGATGAAAAAAATCAAAGACGTGGATGCAGGTGCTCCAGAACGGCCCGGAATTGAGTAGGAGCGTTTTTCTATGTTCTGCATGGCCTGGTCGCTGATACCCACCGATGTGCACAACGTCGCGGCCTTCCTGTTGCTGGGCGGTCTGTCGGCCCTGCTCATCAGCGCCGCCAAGGCGGGCTTCGGCGGGACTATCGGCGTACTGAGCTTCCCCATCATGGTGTACGCCTGCGGTGGCGACACGATGCTGGCGGCCGGGACGACGCTGCCGCTGCTGATCGTGACCGACCTGGTCGCCCTGGCGAGCTGGTGGGGCAAGTGGAACTGGCGCGCGGCGGCGATGATGTGGCCGGGGTCGCTGGTGGGCATCGCGGCCGGGGCGGCGGCGCTGTGGGGCCTGCGGCACATGGGCGGCTCGCAGGCGGAGATCAAGGCCGGCCACGACACCGCCAACGCCGCGCTGATGCTGATCGTCGGGGCGATCTCGCTGGTCTTCGTGGCCCTCCAAGCCGTCATGGCCCTGCTTCGCCGGCCGCTGGCGTTCCGGCCGGTGTGGTGGCAGGGCACGGCCGCGGGCAGCGCCGCCGGCCTGTGCTCCACGCTGGCCCATGCGGCCGGGCCGATCGGCACGATGTACCTCCTGCCCCAGCAGATGCCCAAAGGCACCTACGTGGCCACGACGGTGCTGTTGTTCACCGTCATCAACCAGGTCAAGCTCGTCCCCTATATCGCCCTGGGCCTGATCAACCCCGGCACGCTGGGCGCGGGGCTGGTGCTCCTGCCGGCCGTCATCGTCGGGGCGGCCGCGGGACTGAAGCTCCACAGCCGCGTGGACACCAAGCAGTTCATCGCCGTGGTCTACGTCCTGCTGACGCTCACCGGCGTCCACATGACGTACACCGGCCTGGCGACACTGCTGCGGTGAAGGGGACAACAGGTTAGAGGTGAGGGGTTAGAGGTAAGAGAAGCAAGACGGCCCCATTCAGGGCTCTGCCTCACCTCTCACCTCTAACCTGTCCGAAAAAAGCAGAAGTTACTTTCGACGTTTCTTGGCCGATTTCTTGCCGGCGGCCTTCTTGCCGGCCTTGCGGGGGTAGCGGATGGCCGCTTGGGCGGCCGCGAGGCGCGCCACCGGCACGCGGTACGGCGAGCAGCTGACGTAATTCAGCCCGACTAAGTGGCAGAACTCCACGCTGTTGGGATCGCCGCCGTGCTCGCCGCAGATGCCTAGCTTGATGTCCTTGCGGGTCGCGCGGCCCTTGGCCACCGCGATGCGGATCAGCTCGCCGACGCCGACGCGGTCCAGCGTCTGGAACGGGTCGTAATCGTAGATGCCCATCTCAACGTAGGGCTTCAGGAACCTGCCGGAATCGTCGCGGGAGAAGCCGCAGCCCATCTGCGTCAGGTCGTTGGTGCCGAAGCTGAAGAACTCCGCCTCGGCGGCCACCTCGTCGGCCGTCAGGGCGCCGCGCGGCACCTCGATCATCGTGCCGATCTTGAAGTCGAACGGCAGCTTCTTGACGCCCTTCTCAGCCTTGACCTGCTCCAGCACCTCCAGCACCACCTCCTTCTGGTGGGTCAGCTCTTTGACGTTGCCCACCAGCGGGATCATGATCTCGGGCTTGCAGCCCTTGACCGCGAAGGCCGCTTCAAAAATCGCCCGCGCCTGCATGGCGGTGATCTCCGGGTGCACGATGCCCAGCCGGCAGCCGCGCAGGCCCAGCATCGGGTTGAACTCGTGGAGCGACTCGACCTTGGCCTTGATCTTTGCGACCGGGACGCCCATGGCCGAGGCCATCTCCTGCTGGCCGGCGTCGTCGTGCGGCAGGAACTCGTGCAGCGGCGGGTCCAGGAAGCGGATGGTCGCCGGCCGGCCTTCCAGGGCTTTGAAGATGCCGATGAAGTCCTGGCGCTGAAGCGGCAGGAGCTTGTCCAGGGCCTTGCGGCGGCCCTCGACGTCCTCGGCCAGAATCATCTCGCGCATCGGGACGATGCGGTCGCCCTCGAAGAACATGTGCTCGGTGCGGCACAGGCCGACGCCCTCGGCCCCGAATCGCACGGCCACCTGGGCGTCGTGGGGCGTGTCGGCGTTGGTGCGCACGCCCATCTGGCGGTACTTGTCGGCCAGGTTCATGATGACCCCGAACGGTCCGGTCAGCGCGGGCTCGATGGTGGGAATCTTTCCGGCGTACACGGCGCCGAGCGAGCCGTTGAGGCTGAGCCAGTCGCCTTCCTTCAGGGTGGTGCCGCAGGCCGAGAGGGTCTTGGCCTTGTAGTCGATGACCGCGTCGCCCGCCCCGGCCACGCAGCACTTGCCCATGCCGCGGGCGACGACGGCCGCGTGGCTGGTCATGCCGCCCCGGCCGGTGAGGATGCCCTGGGCCACGTTCATGCCGCCGATGTCCTCAGGGCTGGTCTCGATGCGGACCAGGACGACGGCCCGGCCCATCGCGTGCCATTTTTCGGCGTCCTCGGCGTTGAAGACGATCTGACCGGAGGCGGCGCCGGGGCTGGCGGGCAGGCCGGAGCAGATTTTCTTAGCCGTCGCCTCGGCCTTGGGATCGAACGTCGGGTGTAGGAGCTGGTCCAGCGACTTGGGTTCGACGCGCATGACGGCCTCGGCCTCGGTGATCAGGCCTTCCTTCACCATGTCCACGGCCACCTGCACCGCCGCCGCAGCCGTGCGCTTGCCGTTGCGGGTCTGGAGCATGTACAGCGTGCTCCGCTCGATGGTGAACTCGATGTCCTGCATGTCGCGGTAATGCTTCTCGAGGGTCTGGCGGATGCCCAGCAATTGCTTGTAGGCGTTGCGGTCGCGCTGGGCCAATTCGTCGATGGGCAGCGGCGTGCGGATGCCGGCCACGACGTCCTCGCCCTGGGCGTTCATCAGGAACTCGCCGTAGAATTTGTTCTCGCCGGTGGCCGGGTTGCGCGTGAAGGCCACGCCCGTGCCGCTGTCGTTGCCGAGGTTGCCGAAGACCATTTCCTGCACGTTGACAGCCGTGCCCAGCAGGCCGCGAATGTCGTTGATCTGGCGGTACTTGATCGCGCGGGGATTGTTCCAGCTTCCGAACACCGCGTTGATGGAAGCGTCCAGCTGCGCCCGGGCGTCCTGGGGAAAGCTCTTGCCGGCCCGCTTGTAGACCTTCTCGTACTCGGTGACCACGTCCCGCAGGCCGTGGACGTCCAGGTCCGTGTCCAGCTTGGCGCCGTGGCGATCCTTGACGGCGTGGAGGGCGTGCTCGAAGTCATCGTGCTCGATGCCCAGCACCACGTCGCCGAACATCTGCATGAAGCGCCGGTAGGCGTCCCAGCCGAACCGCTCGTTGCCGGTGAGCTTGATCAGCGTGGCCAGCGTCTCGTGGTTGAGGCCCAGGTTCAGCACGGTGTCCATCATGCCGGGCATGGACGCGGCCGCCCCGCTGCGGACCGACACCAGCAGCGGCCGGCTGCCGTGCCCGAAGGTCTTGCCGGTGAGCTTCTCCAGCCTTTGGATGTGGGTCGTAACTTCCCCCGCCAGGCTCGCGGGATACTTGCGTCCCAGCTTGTAGAACAGGTCGCACACCTCGGTGGTGATGGTGAACCCCGCCGGCACGGGCAGGCCCAGCGAGCACATCTCCGCCAGGTTGGCGCCCTTGCCGCCCAGCAGGGCCTTCATGGAGGCCTTGCCCTCCGCCTTGCCCCCGCCGAAGAAATACACGTACTTGGTCTTCTTGGCCATCGGATCGCTCTCCGTTGTATCGTTTGTCTTTGGGACTACGGGTTGGAAGTTCCTTCTCCGCCGCCAACACGCCGCTGCCGGTAATCCCAGGGTTGCTGCGGTAGGGCTTGTTCCGCGGGGTTACGTCATCCTTGCCCCGTCGGGGGCAAAAGGATGTGGCAGTTTAGGGTCGCCCCGCGGCGGTGTCAACGGTTTTCAGGACGGGGGCGATGGGCTTGTTTGTGCCGCCGCGGTGGCTAGAATAGTCATGAGAAAAAGTTCGCTAGGGGCGCCCCGGCAGCAGCCGGGGCTGAGAGTGACCCTTGGAACCTGATCAATGTAGCCCGCCGCCGTTAGGGCGGGCGAGTTGCGTAGGGAAGCGGACGGTCGGAAAAGCCAGATGCTTTTTCCCGGGCCGCCCCCACGCGGCCTTCCTTTATTAATAGATGAGCCAGGACCGGATGACTCAGTATCGCCAAGCCAGGGCTGGAGTGATCACGCCGGAAATGCGCCGCGTCGCGCAGCGCGAGGGCGTGTCGGCCGAATTCATCCGTGACGAGGTCGCCGCCGGGCGGCTGGTGATTCCGGCCAATCGCCTGCACCTGGCCGGGACGGCCGGCGAGGGCGTCAAGCTCGATCCGTGCGGCATCGGCCGGGCCGTCACCACCAAGATCAACGCCAACATCGGCGCCTCGCCTGTCAGCAGTTGCAAGGAGCAGGAGCTCATCAAGCTGAACCTGGCCGTGCAGTACGGCGCCGACGCCGTCATGGACCTGTCCACCGGCGGGGACCTGGACGCGACGCGGCGGGCTATCCTGGCCCACGCGGCCGTGCCGATCGGGACGGTGCCGATCTATTCCGTCGTCGTCGGCCGCGACATCGCCGACGTGACGCGCGACGACCTCCTGGCCGCCATCGCCGCCCAGGCCGACCAGGGCGTGGACTTCATGACCATTCACGCGGGGCTGCGCCGCAAGCATCTGCCGCTGGTGGCCAATCGCAAGCTGGGCATCGTCTCGCGCGGCGGCAGCCTGCTGGCCAAGTGGATGATGCTCCATGAGGCCGAGAACCCGCTGTACGAGATGTTCGACGAGATCAGCGCCATCCTCCGCGAGCACGACGTGACGTATTCGCTGGGCGACGGCCTGCGGCCGGGGTGCCTTGCCGACGCGAGCGACGAGGCGCAGTTCGCCGAGCTGGCCACGCTGGGTGAGCTGGTCGCTCGGGCGTGGGCAGCCGGCGTACAGGTGATGGTCGAGGGGCCCGGCCACATTCCCTACGACCAGATCGAGATGAACATGAAGCGCCAGCAAGAGCTTTGCGACGGCGCGCCGTTCTACGTGCTGGGGCCGGTGGTGGCCGACGTGTTCCCCGGCTACGACCACATCACCTCCGCCATCGGGGCGACCGCGGCGGCGTTCCACGGCGCCAGCTTCCTGTGCTACGTGACGCCCAGCGAGCACCTGGCCCTGCCGACGCCCGCCGACGTCCAGGCCGGATGCGTGGCCTACAAGATCGCCGCCCACGCCGCCGACGTGGCCCGCAAGCTCCCCGGCGCCCGGAAGTGGGACGACCGCATGGCCCAGGCCCGCGCCGCCTTCGACTGGAAAAAGCAGTTCGAGCTGGCCTTCGACGGCGCCACTGCCCGGGCGATCCGCTCCCGCGACCTGGCCGGGGCGGAGGACTACTGCTCCATGTGCGGCCAGGCGTGGTGCGCCCTGCGCATCTCCAAGGAAGTCACGGGCCGGCTGGGCGGCTAAAGACACTTCCGCGCCAAGGGTGGACAAACCGCCGACCGGCGGGGAGAATCCGCAGATACCGAACGGGTTCCTGGTTCGACAAGCTCACCATTCGGGCCGGCCGCGAGCGTCCTAGATCGAAAAAGGCCCGTTCGCCGAGGGTCAAAGACATGGCGAAAAATAAAGAGTCCTTATGGGCCCAGATGAAGCGCGACGTGCGCAGCCGGCTGATTTCCGGGACGGCGGTGCTGGTGCCCGTGGCGATCACCATCGCCATTTTGCGATGGCTGTTCCTGTGGATGTCGGGGTTCCTGACGCCTGCGGTCAAGGCCCTGTTCAACGTGGAAAACCTCAGAAATCATCTGGGGCCTCAGGGCGCCGATTTCGTGATTCGCCACGTCAACATCATTGCGCCGGTGGTCGCCGTGGTGCTGCTGGTGGTGCTGCTGTATTGCATCGGGGCGCTGGCCCGGCGGGTCGTGGGCAAGAGGGTCCTAGCCATCGGCGAGGCGATCCTGCTTCGCATTCCGGTGGTCAAGCCGATTTACTCGGCCGTCAAGCAGGTGGTGGAGGCCGTGTCGTTGCCGGATCGCGGTGCCTTCAAGGCGGTCGTGCTGGTGCACTTCCCGCACCCCCGGATGTGGGCGGTGGGGTTCCTGACCGGCAGTATCGCCGACCAGACCGGCAAGCGCATGTACAAGGTCTTCATTCCTACCGCGCCCAACCCCACCACCGGGTTCTATGAATTCATCGAACCGGAAGAGCTGATGGTGACGGACATCCCCGTGGACATGGCCTTCAAGATGATCATTTCCAGCGGCATCATCGCCCCGGACAAATACAACGCCCGCCCCATCGGCCTGGAATATATGTAAACGCAGACCGTTAGACTGTTAGACTATTCGACTGTTCGGCTGTTTGGCTAACCGTGCGTAGCCCCGGCGAATCGGGGCGAGTTCGGAGCCTGACCATGCGAAGGATTCATCTGGGGTGCATGGCGTTGATAGTGGCGATCGTGGCGGTCGTGGCGGAAAACTGCCTGGCCGGGGATGAGGGCAACTGGCTGGCCGCCGGGGCACAGCTTGCCCAAGCCGACGAGAAGCCGGACTCCTCCGTCCCTCCCGCCCAGACCGCTCCGCCCGCAACGACCTACGTGCCATGGCGGGAGCGCGTCGGGCCGGCGTATCCGGGGGATTTCTGGCGCAGCTTCGGACGGTACAGCAAGGAGCTGCCGGAAACCTTGTGGGACGATACCAAGGTCACGTTCACCAGCCCGTTCAGCTGGGTCTGCTTCGGCCTGGCGGGTGCAGCCGGGATCGCCCTGAACGGCCACAACGGCGACGCGCAGATCGCCGACCACTACACCCGCCACGGCTCGCAGCTCAATAGCTTCTGGGACAGCGTCGGCGACGCCGGCGGCAGTCCCGGGACGCAATTCGCCATCACGGGTGCCGCCTACTTCATCAGCCTGGCCCGGGACGACAAAAAGACCTACGAAGTCTCCACCACCATGATGAACGCCCTGATTATCAACGGCCTGTTCACGGAGATGCTCAAGGTCTGCGTCCAGACCAAGAGCCCCAACGGCGATAAGTACGCCTGGCCCAGCGGGCACACGTCCAGCAGCTTCTGCTTCGCCACCGTGGCCTACGACGCCTACGGCCCCTGGGTCGGCGTGCCGCTGTACGGCTTCGCCACCTTCGTGGGCTACGAGCGGATCGACGCCCGCAACCACAACTTCTCCGACGTGATCTCCGGCGCGCTGATTGGCATCGCCATCGGCCACGCCGTGGCCCACCACCATCAGCCCAAGTTCCTCTCGATGGACGTCATCCCCTACGTCAACCCCGCCACCGGCACTGTGGGCATCGGCCTGACCAAAGCCTGGTGAGAACGGCAGACTATTAGACCCGCCTGCTGGCAGGCTGTTTGGTTTTTGTGGTGCGCCGAATAGTCGAACAGTCTAAAAGTCTAACAGTCGATTCTAGGCCACGCCATCGGGTCCGGGCAGCTCGCCGTTGGGGCGATGTTTCCAGCGGCGGTGGACCCAGAGGTATTGTTCGGGCGCGTCGCGGACGATCTGCTCCAGCGTCGAGGTGTATTCCTGCGTGATCCAGGTCAGGGGATCGGGCTTGTCGGCCCATTCGGCGGGGTGGATGATCCGCTGCACGCCCATCTCGAAGCTGAACGCCTCCTCCAGCCGCCGGCCGTAGCCCACGACGATCGGCACGCCGAACTGCATGGCCATCAGGCCGATGGATTTGTACGTGCTGGCCGGGCGGCCGAAGAAATTCACGAACAGCCCCTTGCGCCCGGCGTCCTGGTCGGCGATGAAGCTCAGCGTGCCGCGGGCGGCCAGAATGTCCTCCATCGAAGCCGTCGCGCCCTTCTTGTACAGGATGCTCTGGCCGGTGCGCTCGCGGACGCCCATGACGAACTCGTTGAGGTAGGGGTTGTCCAGCGGGCGGGCGACCGCCACCGACGGGAACCCCAGCGTGGCCATCGTGTAGCCCACCAGCTCGAAGCTGCCGTAGTGGCCGGTGACCATGATCATGCCGGTCTTGTGCTCCAGCCGCAGCCGCAGGGCCTCGGCCAGGTTGGCCAGGCGGACGTGCCGCCGCCACAGCAGCGGCGTGATCAGCCGCGGGGTCAGCAGCACGTCCAGGGCCAGGCACACCATGTGCTTCATGGAGTCACGGGCGACGCGGCGGATGCGCGGCTCGGGCCAGTCGGGAAAGCTGCGGCGAAGGTGCTCGATGGCGATGCGGCGGTGGCGGCGGTCGAAACGATAAATCAGCCGGCCGATGATCGCGGCCGTGCGATAGTTGGCGGCGGGGGAAAACATGTGCACGAACATCGCGAACAGCCGCAACGCGACGTACGTCAGGTAATCCACCACGTTGTTTCTTGGTCGGGCCATTGTGAAGAAGGTGAGAGGTTAGAGGTTAGAGTGCGACTCTCGCCTGTAACTTGGTTTTCATTTCGTCCACGATCCGCCGGACTTCGGCCGCGGCCCGCTCGGCCGGCACGAGGGTCGGCTGGGCGTCCGTGCGGCGCTTCAGCTCGACCTTGCCGTCTTTGAGGCCGCGCTCGCCGACCACCACGCGCAGCGGAATGCCGATCAGGTCGGCGTCCTTGAGCTTCACGCCCGGGCGGGCGTCGCGGTCGTCCAGCAACGCCTCCACGCCGGCGGCTTCTAGCTCGTCGTGAATCCGCTGCGCCTCGGCGCAGACGGCCGGCTTATCGCTGTTCAGCGGCACGATTTCCACTTCAAACGGGGCGATGCTGATCGGCAGGATGCAGCCGGCGTCGTCGTGGCCGATTTCGATGGCCGTCGCCAGGATGCGATTGATGCCGGCGCCGTAGCAACCCATCAAGCATGGGCGGGACTGGCCCTTTTCGTCCAGGAAATTCGCGCCCATCGCGATGCTGTACTTGGTCCCCAGCTTGAACACGTGGCCGACCTCGATGCCGCAGGAAAACACAAGCTTCTTGCCGCCCCATGTGTCGCCCTCGGCCGCATTGCGGACGTCGGCCACCAGGACGTGGTCGCCGGCCAGCGGGAAATCCCGCCCTGGCACGACGTTTTTCACGTGGGCGTCGGTCTTGTTCGCCCCGGCCACGCCCACGCCCATCGCGGCCACGGCGTGATCGACGATCAGTGTGCTCACCTTGCCGGCCAGGCCCATCGGCCCGGCGAATCCCACAGCCGCAGCAGTTACTTTGCGGATGACGGCTTCGTCCGCCAATTCCACGTCTCCGCCGGCCTGGGCGGCGAGCTTGGACTCGTTGATCTCGTGATCGCCCCGCACCAGCACGGCCAGGACCTTTTTGGCATCTTTGGCCGCTTTGGCGTCGCCGACCGGCCTGGTAACGTAGATCAGCGTCTTGATCATTTCCGGCGGCTGGGTGCCCAGGAGTTTGCAGACGGCCTCGATGCTACCGACGCCGGGCGTGGGCACTTCCTGCATCTTGGGGGCGGCCTTGCGTGCGGCCTGCGCCTCGGCCGTCAGCTTTAGCGGATCCACCTGGGCCATGTCGATGTTGGCCGCGTAGGCGCCGTCTTCGGTCGTCACCAGCACGTCGCCGACGGCTGCGGGGACCATGAATTCCTCGGTGTCGGTGCCGCCCATGCCGCCGGAGGAGGCCTGGACGATCGTGTACACAAGCCCGCAGCGGTCGAAGATGCGGCAATACGCGTCGTACATCTTGCGGTAGGACTCATTCAGTCCCTCGGCCGTCGCGTCGAAGCTGTAGGCGTCCTTCATCAGGAACTCGCGGCTGCGGATGACGCCATACTGCGGGCGGAACTCGTCGCGGAACTTGGTGTTAATCTGATAGAGCGTGATCGGCAGTTGCCGGTAGCTGCTGACCTCGCCCGCCACCAGCGACGTGACCGATTCCTCCGCCGTCGGCGCCAGCACGTTCTGGCGGCCGTGATGGTCCTCGAAATGGCACAGGATGTCCTTGAACACCACGTCGCGGCCGGTCTGCTGCCACAGCTCCATCGGCTGGAGGATGGGCAGGAGAATTTCCTGCGCCCCGGCGGCGTCCATTTCCTGCCGGACGATCTCGACGATCTTCCGCAGGCTTCGCCAGCCCAGCGGCAGGTAGGTGTACGTCCCACTGGCCAGCTTGCGGATGAACCCCGCGCGGATCATGAGCTGGTGGCTGGGAATCTCCGCCTCGGCCGGCGTCTCTTTGACCGTCGGAATCAGCAGTTGGCTATATCGCATATCAAAAACTTTCTAGGTTAGAGGTGAGAGGTTAGAGGTAAGGGCTGCCGCTGTGATGTCTTTGCTCACCTCTCACCGGCTGTTGTGGCCCGCTTATATTCCGAAACGCCTGCGTTTTCAACGCCGTTGCCTGCGGCTACAATGGTCCATCATGGCTGCCAATCGCCGCTACGTGAATCAGCTCATGGCCGGGGAGACCCTCGACCAGGTGTTCCTGGTGCGGGACAAGGACCTGCGGACCACCAAGGCCGGCGGGCTGTACCTTCAGTGCACGCTGGCCGACAAGGGCGGGACGCTGGCCGCCCGCATGTGGCAGATCTCCGAGAGCATCTACAACGCCGTGCCGGTGGACGGCTTCCTCCAGGTCAAGGGCCGCACGGAGGAGTATCGCGGCACGCTCCAGCTCATCATCGACGCCTGCCGCCCCTGGCCGGCCGAGAAGGTGGACCTGGCCGACTTCCTGCCCGTCACCAAGCAGGACGTCGAGGCCATGTGGGGCGAGCTGACCGAAATCCTCCGCGGCATCAAGAACGATCCCATTCGCCTGCTGATCAAGAAGTTCATCGAGGACCAGGATTTCGTCGCCGCGTTCAAGCGCAGCCCCGCGGCGCTCCAGTTGCATCACGCCTTCATCGGCGGCCTGCTCGAGCACACGCTGGCGACGATGCGGGTGGCCAAGGCGCTGCTGCCGCTGTACCCGGCTGTCAATCCGGACCTCGTGCTGGCGGGCATGTTCCTGCACGACATCGGCAAGACGGCCGAACTGACCGCCGGGACGAGCATGGCCTACACCGACCGCGGCCAGCTCGTCGGCCACGTGACCCTGGCGGCTGTGTGGGTCGCCCAAAAGGCCGCGGCCGTCGCGGCCGAGACCGGCGAACCCTTCCCGGCCAAGACGCTGGACCTGCTCCAGCACATCATCGTCAGCCACCACGGCCAGCTCGAGTTCGGCGCTCCCAGACTGCCGGCCATCCCCGAGGCGTTCTTCGTCCACTACGTCGACAACCTGGACGCCAAACTCTTCATCACCACCAAGGCCATCGAGTCCGACCCCGACCCCAATACCTCCTTCACCTCCTACCTGCCCAGCCTGGAAACGAGAATCTACAAGCGGAGCAAGGAATTGTAAGGTGATCCAAAGCCCGGCAGCCTAACCAGGGGTTGTCTTTTTAGCCGTCGCTGAGTGTGTGCCTCCAGGAATTGTCACGCTTCCAGTCGTCATCCCAGATCAGGGTCGCCTGATAGGACAACCACCACAAGGGCAGGTAGATTGCGCGAGCATCGTATGATACGCCGGGGCCTATGACAGTTTCTTTGGGGATTTCTCCCTTCGCCGGGGGATCGTTGTTAATTGGTTGTTTTGTTATCAGTACCCGGATGTTCCTCGCCTCCGATTTACCGCTATTGTGGATCACGAGGCTAACACACTTATTTGACGTAACCGATACGCACCTGACCTTAGCGGTTAGGAATGCCGACCTAGCCGCGCGACGGACTTCGCGATACGTAAGCGCACTGAAAATTAGTGCGCCTAGTGCAATCAGGGCTGACACACCGAGCCACTTCATTAGATAGCCCCAAGCACACCCAATCGCGCTGACAATTCGCATGCCTAGGTCAATCAGGTTTGACAGGTCGAGACCCTTCATCGGGGCACCGGTTTCTCTTTGGATCCGATAGGGTACGCAGTAAAGCCGCGTACGGGATTATGTACAGATGACTCCGCGCACAACAGAACTGTGAGCCCACTACCAGCTGTCCACTCTGTCGGACTATCAACTCTAGTTAAGTTTCTGCCAAGCTATTTTAGCTACGGGCAGAAGCAAGCGGTTCGCCAGAAAGACTCGCGCCTCCCACGCCTCGGCCCCTTTGCGTAATGCTCGCGCGGTAATCGCACGCCTCTCATCGCCACTTAGGGACGCTGGTGCATTCGGAGACACCGCTGTTTTGACCTGGACAAGCAGGGTCGTCATCGAAGACGCTGCCTCGATATCGGTTGCCCCGGGTCCTTGGGTGTCCCATGAGGTGATCCTATAACCCAGCTTCTTTAGTTCGGCCACGACAGCGCTTTCGCCTGCCTGGCCCACATCGCTGCTGGTGGCAACCATCCTCATCATCAAGGCGCGACCCGGGTTGGGTCTACGCCAGGGGTCAGTGATCCTCATCAAGGCACGACCTGGGTTCGGTCTATGTAGTGGGTTTATCATGGTTATTCTCCTTATCTGCACCATCTACAATTACAATTAAAGCTAGAAGCGGCTGGGGTTCAAGTTCCTCCTGAGACCTTGCAATCAACGGTGATCGTTTGGCCGATAACCCGTTATTCTTAGTGTACTTATACGCGCAAGCTGGATAGGGTGCGCAGCTCTGCCGCCCACGGGATTGCTACTCTTCCACCGCGGCCAGGTGTTTGCGGAGTTCGGCGTTGACTTGGCGCATGAGGTCCACGTAGTCCATCTGGGCGGCCGTGTAGCGCTTGAAGACCTCGTGGCTGACGAGCTTATCCTGCAACTCCTGGAGCTTGTGCTTGTCGGCGACCTCGACGGGCTTGTTGGCCTCCTCCAGCTTGGCGAGCTTCTCGGCGTGGGCGGAAAACTCCTTCAGCATGGCCGCGATGTCGGCGTGGCGGTCCAGTTCCGCCCTGGCGGCTTTCAGCTTGGCGGCCTGGGGCGAGTTGGCGACGGCTTGACCCAATTGAGCGGCCAGTTCGGCGATTGTCGGCATAATTTTCTCCATGGCGCCATAGCGCCGGCGGCGCGGTTCGTTCCCCGCGGGCACCATCCTACCGGCTTCGGGGCGCGCCGTCGAGCGAGGAACGCCCGGGAGGGAATTCGTGCAGAGCGTCGGCTGGCTTGGTAATGTATGATTCGCCTTGGGCCGGCCGCGGCGGGCCGGGGTTTTTTGCACACGACGCACTACGCACCGCGCACTACGAACTAAAGAAAAATGCCTGACCGTTACATCAATGCCATTGTCAAGTTTCTGGCCGCCCGCGGGTATCAGCCGCTCAAGCCGCGTCAGCTCGCTCGCCAACTCGGCGTGGCGGATGAGGACTACGGCACGTTCCGCGAGGCGATCAAGCAGCTGCGCGACTCTGGCCGCGTCGTCCTGGGGGCCAAGGACGCCCTGACCCTCCCGGCCATCGGCGACCGCGTGACGGGCATCTTCCGCGCCAACCCGCGAGGATTCGGCTTCATCGTGCCCGAGACGCCCAACGCCCACGGCGACCTGTTCGTGCCGGAGGAATCCACCGGCGGGGCGCTGACCGGCGACCTGGTCGTGGCCACGGTGCGCCATCGCGGCAAGCGCGACGGCCGGGCGCTGTACGCCGGCACGGTCGTGGAAATCCTCCGCCGCGGGCAGAACCGCTTCGTCGGCACGCTGCGGCGGGCGGCCTTCGACAAGCTTAAGCCGCTTCGCGGCAGCGAGGCCGCCGGCGCGGCGTGGTTCGTCATGCCCGACGGCAAGTTCATGACCAGCCCGATCGTCATCCGCGACGTCGGCGCCGCCGGGCCGCCCGAGGGCACCAAGGTCGTGGCCGAGATCGTCCAGTACGGCAAACCGGGCCAGTTGCCCTCCGGCGTGATCGTCGAGACCCTGGGCCTCGGCGGCAAATTGGAAGTCGAGACGCTGGCCGTCATCCGCGCGCATGGGTTGGTCGATGAGTTTTCGCCCCAGGCCCTGGCCGACGCGCGGGCGGCCACGGCGGCCTTCGATCCCCACGATGCCAAGGGGCGCGAGGATCTGACGAATCTGACCATCGTCACCATCGACCCGCCCGACGCCCGCGACTTCGACGACGCCATCAGTCTCCAGGCCGGCCCCGGCGGCCGGGTGACGCTGGGCGTGCACATCGCCGACGTGTCGTACTTCGTCCGCCCCGGCACCGCGCTGGACGAGGAGGCCCGCGGCCGCGGCACCAGCACCTACTTCCCTCGCAAGGTCGTGCCCATGCTGCCGGAGGTCCTCTCCAACGGCGTGTGCAGCCTTCAGGAAGGCCAGCGCCGCTACTGCAAGAGCGCCTTCATCACCTACGACGCCGCCGGCGAAGTCGTGGCCACGCGATTCGCCGAGACGGTCATTGCCTCCGCCAAGCGGCTGACGTACCAGCAAGCGCAGACAATCTGCGACGGCAAGACCGGCGGCTACGAGCGCAAGGTCGTGGAATTGATGCGCGGCTGCCTGGACCTGGCGCGGCGGATCGAGGTCCGCCGGCGCAAGGCGGGCATGCTGCACCTGGACCTGCCGGACGTGGAGCTGGTCTTCGACGCCCACGGGCGCGTCACCGACGCCGTGCCGGAGGACCTCTCCTACACGCACACGCTGATCGAGATGTTCATGGTCGAGGCCAACGAGGCCGTCGCGGCCCTGATGGACCGCCTGGACCGGCCCGTGCTGCGGCGGATTCATCCCTCGCCGGAGCCGGCCTCGGCGGAGCCGCTGGCGGCGTTCGTGCGGGCGGCCGGGCACCGCCTGCCGCGCGGCGCCAGCCGCCACGACCTCCAGGCCCTGCTGGAGGCCGTCAAGGGCAAGCCGGAAAGCTACGCCGTGAACCTGGCCGTACTGCGGACGTTTGAGCAGGCCGAGTACTCCCCCACCCGCATGGGGCACTTCGCCCTGGCCAGCGAAAACTACTGCCACTTCACCAGCCCCATCCGCCGCTACCCGGACCTGACGGTCCATCGCGTGCTGGCGGACTATTGCCGCAATCACCTGGACACGCGCCCGCCGGAACACGTCGGCGAGCTGGTGCAGCTCGGATCGGCCATGACCGCGGCCGAGAAGCGGTCCGAGGCAGCCGAGCAGGAGCTGCGCGAGGTGCTGCTGCTCCAGATGCTCGCCGGGCGCGTCGGCCAGGATTTCGAGGGCGTGGTGACGGGCGTGGCCAATTTCGGCATGTTCGTGCAACTGCGGCGGTTCCTCATCGACGGCCTGGTGCGCCTGGAGGACCTGGGCGACGATTGGTGGGAGGTGGACGCCAAGCTGGGCCAGGTCCGCGGGGAGCGCACAGGCCGCCACTACCGCATCGGCGACGTGATGGCCGTGCGAATCGTCGGCGTGGACGAGGCCCGCCGGCAGCTCAACCTTGTTCCGGCCGGTCAGGCCCAGCGTGCAAAGGTCGCCAAGCCTCAACCGCAGCATAAGCCGCAGCACAAACCGCAGCAGCCCAAACCCGCCACGGCCGCCAAGAGCGGGACGCCCGCCCAGCCCCCCAAGCATCGCAACCGCCGCGGCCGCGGACGCCGGCGGTAGTGCAACCTATCTCGGGGGATGACAGAGCTCCCTTTCCGCCGCGCTTGACTTGACCCCACGTCCGGCCGATGATGCTCGCGTAATATCCCTCAGCGAGTGCGAGCATGCTCGAAAAAGTCCAAGCCGACAGGCAAACCAAGCTCCAAAAGATCCGCGAGCTGGGCATCGACCCTTACGGCGGCCGCTACGACACGGCCGAGGCGATCAAGGCGGTGTGCGACCGCTTCAAGGATGACGCTGCCGAGCCGCAGTCGGCCGACGTCGCCGGCCGGCTGATCCTCATCCGCGACATGGGCAAGATGATGTTCGCCCACCTCCGCGACCCCAGCGGCTCGATGCAGATCGCCCTCCGCAAGGACGCCTTGGGGGAGAAGGGCTGGGCCCTGGCTAAGCTGCTGGACCTCGGCGACATCGTCGCCGTGGCCGGCAAGGTGCAGCGGACCAAGACTAAGGAGATCACCGTCTGGGCCGAACGGCTGACGCTGCTGTGCAAGAGCCTCTCGCCGATGCCGGAGAAGTTCCACGGTCTGGCGGACGTGGAGATTCGTTACCGCCAGCGCTACCTGGACCTGATGGCCAACCCGGCCTCGGCGGCTGTGTTCGCCAAGCGCGTCGCCGTCGTGGAGTTTATTCGCTCGGCCCTGCGGCGGCGCGGCTTCGTGGAGGTCGAGACGCCGATCCTCCAGCCCATCTACGGCGGCGGGGCGGCCCGGCCGTTCACCACGCACCACAACAGCCTGGACGCCAACCTGTTCCTGCGGATCAGTCCGGAACTTTATCTCAAACGATTGCTTGTCGGCGGGATGGAGAAGGTCTTCGAGATTGGCCGGAACTTCCGCAACGAGGGGCTGGACGCGCGGCACAATCCGGAATTCACCATGCTGGAGCTGTACCAGGCCTACGCGGATTATGAAGTGATGATGGAGATTACCGAGGAGCTGATCGCCGGGGCCGCCTCCGCCGTGGCCGGCAGAACGAAGCTGACGTTCGGCGAGCTGGAGCTGGACTTCACGCCCCCCTGGCCGCGGGCGAAGTATGAGGACTTGTTCCAGGAGCACGCCGGTGTGTCGATGCGCGACGCCAAGGCCGTGCGCGCCAAGGCGCGCCAATTGAAAATCGAGGAGGCCAACAAGGACGACGCGGTGGTGGTCAACGACGTCTTTGCGGCCGCGGTTGAGCCGGCCCTGGCGCGGTCCAACCGCCCGACGTTCGTCATCGATTACCCGGCCGACATCTGCCCGCTGACCCGCCGCAAGGCCGACGATCCGAGCATCGCCCTGCGCTTCGAGCTGTACATCGCCGGCATGGAGATCGCCAACGCGTACACGGAGCTGAACGACCCGGCCGTGCAGGAGGCCAACTTCCGCCAGCAGGTCAAGGGCGAGGGCGACGCGGCCGCGATGCGGGCGATGGACGAGGACTTCCTGACGGCCCTGCGGCACGGTATGCCCCCGGCCGGCGGGCTAGGCATCGGCATCGACCGCGTCGTCATGCTGCTCGCCGGTTGCCCCAGCATCCGCGACGTGGTCCTGTTCCCGCTGTTGCGGCAGACGAAAGAATCGTAGTCCATCGGTCAAGGACGCGTGGACCATGAAACTGTTCGCCATTTCCTGCCCCGTCTGCAAAGGCCGCCTGTCGCTGTTTCCGCACCAGCAGGATTGGTGGCGGACCATCCGCCCCTGCCCCCGTTGCGGCGTGGGCCTGCAAGTCATCAGCGCCTGGTACAGCCTGCTCTACGTGATTCCGCTGCTGCTGCTGGTGGGCATCGAGACGTTCTGGCTGAAGCCTCCGCCGTGGCAGAGCGTGCTGAACCTGGGCGTGATCGGCGCCGGCATCCTGGTGGGGGTCGTCCCGCTGCTGTCCCACTGGGGGCTGCGGGCGTACCCGGGCGCCGTGGCGCGGAGCCCTGACGTGAAAAAGTGGGACCGGACCATGTTCCTGGGCGGCCTGGCGTGCAACTTTCTGGCCTTCATGATTTTCGAGGGCTTGATGCTGGTGCTGGCCGTCGGGCCGGTGCCCATCGCGGACCAGTTGACGGCTGAAGATCTGAAACCGTCGTTCGACGCGGTCCGCTCGATCATGGGCGTCATGTGGGTGGTGATAGGATTGGCCGTGGCCGTCATGGCCCTGACGGCCTTGGCCCTGGTCATGCGCGAGCGGGCCATCACGGCGGCGACGGGAGCCGCCGAACTCCCCGCTCCAACGGGCCAATCGATCGATTGACTGATTGACCTGCCGCCCTGCTGGCCGGTAACGTGAGGGGGTCATGTACAAGCTCTTCCTTTGCCTTCGATATCTTCGCAGCCGGGTCATCGCGTATTTCGCGGTGCTGGGGGTGGCGCTGTGCGTGGCGATGATGCTGATCGTCGTCAGCGTGATGAACGGTTTTCTGAATCGCGTGGAGAAGGCGGCCAAGGGGCTGTTCGGCGACATTGTCGTCGAGGCCACCAGCGTCCACGGCATGGGGCTGTACGATGAGTTCATCGCCGAGCTGCGGGCCAAGGTCCCGGCCGTCCAGGCCGCCTCGCCGTTTATCCTGAACCGCTGTTTCCTCCAGGTGCCAGGCAACACCGCCGGCAGCCAGATCGTCCAAGCCGCGGGCATCCGCCTGCCGCAGCGCGCCGACGTGACCGACATCGCCAGGGGCCTGTGCTACCAACAGGGCGACAGCCAGCCGACGTTCGACCCGCCCGTGCGGGAACTCCTGGACCGCCAGGAGCAATTGATTGGCTCCCTGGAGACCATCATCAAAAAGCTCCCCGCCGGCGAGGACACCTCCGCCGACGCGCTGATCCTGCACAGCCGGCTGGAAAACGCCATGCTGGCGCACCTGTGGTCCAAGAGCATCCTGCAAAACGCCCTGTCCTATCAGGACGACATCCGCACGCTCCAGGCGGAGCTGGATGCCGCGTACGCCAAGTCGCACGGCGAACCGACGGCGCACACCGAAGAGCTGGAGAAGCGCCTGGATGAGCTGGTCCAAAAGGCCAGCTATCAGCCGCCGCCGTATCACGTCATCCTGGGGCTGGGCATTCCGGGCTTCAGCTTCCGCACGCCGGAGGGCCAGACCGTCCGTTTGCTGATGGCCGGCAATCGCGTCGCCATCTCGCTGATTCCGCTGGGGCAGCTTTCGGCGGCCTCGACCCTCTCGCTGAACACCAAGATGTTCACCGTGGTGGACGACTGCTGCACGGACGTAGCCTCCATCGATTCCGAGATCGTTTACCTGCCGTTTGAGACGCTCCAGCGGCTCAACGGCATGGAGGCCCAAATCGATCCGCAGGACCCCAACCACGTCGCCATTCCGGCCCGCTGCAACCAGATTCACGTTAAGGTCGCCGGAGCCGACGGCGGCGAGGATCGCCTGGCGGCCGTCTGCAGCCAGGTGGAGGCGGCATGGCGAAACTTCTACTCCGCCCACGCCGAGCAGATTGGCGCCGACGCCTCCGTGCTCACCTGGCGGCAGCGGCAGGCGGCCATCGTCGGGCCCATCGAAAAGCAGCGGACGCTGACGGTCATCATGTTCGGCATCATCTCGCTGGTGTCGGTGGTGCTGATCTTCGTGATCTTCTACATGATCGTGTTCCAGAAGACCAAGGACATCGGCGTGCTCAAGGCCGTCGGGGCGTCCAGCCCCGGCGTGGCGGGCATCTTCCTGGCCTACGGGGCGGCCGTGGGCCTGGTGGGCTCGATCCTCGGCACGATCGGCGGGTACTACTTCGTGCGGTACATCAACGAAATCCAGGACGCCATAGACCACTGGTTCGGATTCCGCGTGTGGGACCGCGACATCTTCATGTTCGAAAAAATTCCCAACGAGGTCCAGCTTATCCCGGTCCTGCTGATCGTGGCCGGGGCGATTGCGGCGGGTCTCGTGGGGGCGCTGATCCCCGCCTGGCGGGCCGCGCGAATGCAGCCGGTGGAGGCGCTGCGGTATGAGTGAGCCGGCCATCCAAGTGGAAGGGCTGCACAAGAGCTATCACCTGGACAAGGTGATGCTTCATGTGCTGCGCGGCGTGAGCTTCACCGTCCCGGCCGGGCAGTTCGCCGCCGTCGTGGGCGCCAGCGGCAGCGGCAAGAGCACGCTGCTGCACCTGATCGGCCTTTTGGACCGGCCCGACCGCGGCACGGTGTCCCTGGCCGGGCAGGACATCTCGACCTGGCCCGCCCGCCGCCGCAACCACGCGCGGTGCATGGAGGTCGGCTTTGTGTTCCAGTTCTACCACCTGCTGGGCGAGCTGAACGTGCTGGAGAACGTCCTGCTGCCGCCGCTGGTGAACGCCTCGACGCTGGGCTGGTGGTCCGCCCGCCGTCCGGCCCGCCGCCGCGCGATGGAGATCATCGACCGCGTCGGACTGAGCCAGCGCCTGCGGCACCGGCCCAAGGAGCTTTCCGGCGGCGAGCGCCAGCGCGTCGCCATCGCCCGGGCGATGATCAACCGGCCGAAAGTCCTTTTGGCCGACGAGCCCACCGGCAACCTGGACAGCGCCACCGGCCGGGAGATTATGGAACTGCTGAAGGACTGCAACCGCCGCGACGGCCAGACCGTCCTCGTGGTCACGCACGACGTCTCCCTGGCCGACCAGACCGACCGCATCCTGCACCTCCGCGACGGCCGGCTGAGCGAATAAGGCCCCCCTCTCCCGTGAAAGCACCTTGACCTGATGGGGATAGCCCCCTAGTGTCTTGGGCTGGGAGGATGCATCCGGATATGGCAGAGATGACCTTAGCAGAGCTTGCACGCCTGGTCGGCGGGAAATTGACCGGCGAGGGCGGCGCCAGCAGCAGCGGCAAAAAGATTCGCGGCCTGGCGGCCTTAGAATCGGCCGGGCCCCAGGAAGCCAGCTTCCTGGCCAACGCCAAGTACGAGCGGCACATGGCCGGTACGCGCGCCGCGGCTGTCATCGTGGCCGCCGACTACGACGGCCCCGGGCCGGCGCTGATCCGCTGCAAGGACCCCTACTTCGCCTTCCGCCAGGCGATGGTCGCCTTCTACGGGTTCCGCCAGCCGCACTTCGACGGCATTGACAAGCGGGCGAACATCGACCCGGCCGCCAAGATCGCCCCCGGCGTCAAAATCGCCGCGTTCGTGACCGTCGCCCTCGGCTGCACCATCGGCGAGGGCACGGTGCTCTATCCGGGCGTGTACGTCGGGCCCAACTGCCGCATCGGCCGCGACTGCATCCTGTACCCCAGCGTGACGCTCTACGACGGCAGCATCCTGGGCGACCGCGTGACCATCCACGCCGGGGCGTCCATCGGGCAGGACGGCTTCGGCTACGCGACGCACGGCGGCAAGCACGAAAAGATTCCGCAGATCGGCTGGGTGGAGCTGGGCAACGACGTGGAGATCGGCGCCTGCTGCGCCATCGACCGGGCGACGCTGGGCCCGACGATCATCGCCGACGGCACGAAGTTCTCCAACCTCGTCGCCATCGGGCACGGGACGAAGGTGGGCCGGTATTGCCTGATGGTGGCCCAGTCGGGCATCGCCGGCTCGACGACCGTGGGCGACTACTGCGTCTTCGGCGGCCAGAGCGGCGCCGAAGGGCACATCAAGATCGGCGACGGCGTGCAGATCGCCGCCCAGACCGGCGTGGTGGGCGACGTGCCGCCGGGGATCCAGATCGGCAGCAGCCCGTCGATGCCGCTGGCCCAGGCCCGCCGGGCCTGGATTGCCTTGTCGCGCCTGCCGCAGCTTCGCACCATCGTGCAGCGGCTGGCGCGGGAGGTGGCGGCCCTGAAGCGGCGGCTGGGCGAAGGCCCGCCTTCGCGCGAGGAGGACCAGGCGTGAGCCTGGCGGCGCGTCAACCGGTTGGCTTGATCGCCGGGGCCGGCCGATTGCCGTTCCTGGTGGCCGCGGGAATTCGCCAGGCCGGCCGGCCGGTGGTGATGGTGGCTCTGGCGGGATCGGCCTCGGCGCGGCTGGAGGCCCTGGCCGACGTCTTTGTCTGGGGCGGACTGACGCGCCCCGGGCGGTGGCTGCGGTTTTTCCGCAAAAACGACATTCACGAAGCCGTCATGGTCGGCGGGGTCCGCAAGCAAGCGATGTACTCGCCGCGTGTGCTGCTGCGGTACCTGCCCGACTGGCGAGCGATCCGGATGTGGTACTTCAAGCTGCGAAAGGACCGGCGGAACAACGCCGTGCTTCTGGCCATGGCTGAGGAACTGAGAAACGAAGGCGTCGAGCTGGTCAGCAGCGTGAAGTTCTGCCCCCAGCACCTGGCCGACGAGGGGCCGATGACGCCGGCGCCGCTGCCGGCCGGCGTGGAGGGCGACGTGGAGTTCGGCTGGCGGATCGCCCGCGCCAGCGCGGACCTGGACATCGGCCAGTCGGTCGCGGTGAAGGACCGCGACATCATCGCGGTGGAGGCCGTCGAGGGCACCGACGCGATGATCCGCCGCGCGGGCCAGCTGTGCCCCGCCGGCGGCTGGACGCTGGTGAAGGTCGCCCGCCCCAAGCAGGACATGCGCTTCGACGTGCCCACCGTCGGCCCGGGCACGCTGCGAAACCTCAAAGACGCCCGCTGCGCCTGCCTGGTGGTCGAGGCCGGCAAGACGCTCATCGTCGACAAGCCCGCCACGTTGGCCCTGGCCGAGCGGCTGGGGATCGCCGTCATCGGCAAAAAGGCCTAGCAGGCGGCGGGACGTGCACCCATGACGAACTTATTCGATCTCACCGGCCGCGTCGCCCTGGTCACAGGCGGCTCGCGCGGATTGGGCAAGGAGATGGCCCTGGCCTTGGCCGATGCGGGGGCGGACTTAGGTCTGGGCGCCCGACACAAGACTGAGATTGCCCAAGCCGCCAAGGATGTCGCCGCGGCCACGGGCCGGAGAGTCCACGGCGCGGTGTTGGACGTGGCCGACGGCGCCAGCGTTCAGGCGTTCGTGGCCGGGGCGATGAAAACCTTCGGGCGCATCGACATCCTGGTCAACAACGCCGGCATCAACGTCCGCGCGCCGCTGGAGGCCGTCAAGGAAGCTGACTGGCAGCGCATCCACGACGTGAACGTCGCCGGGGTGTTCCGCTGCTGCCAGGCCGTTGTGCCGCACATGGCCAAGGCCGGCTTCGGGCGGATTATCAACATCGGCTCGGCCCTGGGCCTGATCGGCCTGCCGGGCCGGCTGAGCTACACGTCCTCCAAGGGCGCGGTGGTGCAGATTACCCGCACGCTGGCGGCCGAGCTGGCCCCCAAAGGCATCACGGTGAACTGCCTCTGCCCGGGCCCGTTCGCCACAGAGATCAACCGCCCGCTGCTGGACGATCCCGCCATGGCGGCCGACGTGCTGGGCCGCATCCCCCTGGGCCGCTGGGCCGAAATGCACGAAATCCGCGCGCCGGTGGTCTTCCTGGCCAGCCCGGCCGCCAGCTACGTCACCGGCGCCGTCCTCACCGTCGACGGCGGCTGGACGGCCCAGTAAACGGCGATTGACGATTGAATGACGGGGTCCTTGGGCGTAGTCTGAGGAACATGGCAAAGGGAAAGCGACCATCTTCTCTTGTCGATACTCGGGTGATCTATTGTGGGGATAATCTCGAGGAGTTGCCCAAGCTTCCTGAGGCGTGCGTGGACCTGATCTACATCGACCCGCCCTTTAACTCCAACCGCAATTACGAAGTGTTCTGGGGCGAGACGAAAGAGAAACGCTCCTTTGAGGATCGCCACGCCTCCACTGCCGCGTACATCGACTTCATGCGCCCTCGCTGCGCGGCACTACAGCGCGTGCTCAAAAAGACAGGCTCCTTCTATTACCATTGTGATTGGCACGCCTCTCACTATGTCAAAGTCATGCTCGACCAGATATTCGGGGAGAATAATTTCCAAAATGAGATCGTGTGGAAACGGACCACTGCTCATGTGGACACGCATGGTTTTGGGCATGTTCACGATATTGTCTTCCGTTACTCGAATGGTAAGAAGCCTACGTTCAATGTGGAACTCAAGCCATATCCGCAGGATTATCTAGACAAGTACTTCATTTATGAAGATGAGTACGTTGCAACCAGGGGGAGACATTGGCGAGCTGACATCACGGGTGCGGGCCTACGTAAAGGCGAAACCGGGAAGCCATGGCGAGGTTTCGATCCCTCAAAAGTCGGATCGGGCAGACACTGGGTCACGACCCCTTCAGAACTTGATGCTCTTCTTGCTAATGGGAGAGTCTACCTACCTCCAAGTGGCGGTTTTCCTAAACTGAAACGGTACGAAAAGGAACTAAAAGGCATCCCAGTTGATTCGATATGGGACGATATCCCGTCGCTAGGCGGTCTGTCCAAGGCTGCCAAAGAGTCGCTTGGCTACCCCACGCAGAAGCCATTGGCGTTGTTGGAGCGGATCATCAAGGCCAGCAGCAACGAGAATGACATTGTATTGGATGCGTTCTGTGGGTGCGGGACGGCGCTGGTGGCAGCGGAGAACCTTGGCAGGCAGTGGATCGGGGTCGATGTTTCGCCGACAGCTTGCCTGGTGATGGCCAAACGACTGCGCAACGTTTGCCATATCCGAGAGGACGAGAAGCTTTGGCAAGCCGGAAGGGGCTTTGTCGTCCGCAACCTGCCATGGACCGAGGAAAAGTTGCGAAAGATACCACCCTTTGAATTCGAGAATTGGGCGGTGATTGCCCTGGGCGTGGAGACCAACAAGGTGAAGGTGGGTGATATGGGGATCGACGGACGAATCTATCCCGTGGCAGCCATGCCCAAGAAGCGCGGCGCGGCGGCGGGTGAGTTGGACTTCATGGACCAATGGTACCCCATACAGGCCAAGCAGAAGGATAAGGTCGGTCGGCCCGATATCGACGAGTTCGAGACAGCCATGAACCGCGCCAAGAGGACTAAGGGGTTTTTCGTGGCGTTTGGGTACTCCTCCGATGCGATGGCGGAGATCCAGCGCTACTTCACGTCCGAGCATAAGACTATCGTGGCCCTGACGGTCAAAGACATCCTGGACGAACAGGTGGCCATGAAGCTTGCCTGACGGAATTGGCAATCGGCGGTCTCTCTCGCCTCCGGCTTCGACATTCCCCCTGCCTGAGACTATAATCCGCCTGTCGTCTCATTGAGGGAGTACCATGGCCGTGCATGCATGGAGGTATGGCGCCGCTCGCTGGGAGGTTTTTCCGCCCTACGCCGCGGCGGAGGACTTGGCTCGGCAGATCGGCACGGCGCCGCTGGTGGCGCAGGTGTTGGCCAATCGGGGGATCACCGACCCGGCCGCGGGGAAGGCATTTCTGAACCCTAAGCTCAGCGATCTTCATAACCCCGAGCTTCTGGGCGGCTGCGTGGAGGCGGCCAAGCGCCTGGCCGCGGCCGTGGCGCGCAGAGCCCGCATCGTCCTGTACGGCGACTACGACGTGGACGGCATGGCCGGGGTCGCCATCCTGCACTCCATCCTGCGGCTGGTCGGGGCCGACGTGCACACCTACGTCCCCCACCGCCTGGAGGAAGGCTACGGCGTCAACGCCGAGGCCGTCGCCAAGCTGGTCGGCGAGGGCATGAACGTGCTGGTCACCGTGGATTGCGGCATCTCCGCTCACGGGCCGCTGGCGGCCGCCCGCGCCGCCGGCGTGGAAATCATCGTCACCGACCACCACAGCCCCGACGCGCAGCTTCCGCCGGCGGACGTCATCGTCCACCCGGCCATCCCGCCCGGCCGATATCCCAACGCGGACCTGGCCGGCGCGGGCGTGGCCTTCAAGCTGGCCTGGCAGACGGCGGTGGAAATCTGCGGCAGCAGCCGCGTGGACGAGGCCATCCGCAACTTCCTGCTGGAGGCCACCTGCCTGGCCGCGTTGGGCACGGTGGCCGACGTGGTGCCGCTGGTGGGCGAGAACCGCAGCCTGGTTGTCTATGGCCTCAAGGGCCTGCCGCACACGCAGCACGCCGGCCTGCAGGCACTGCTGAAGTCCACGCGGCTGGACGGCGAGAAGCTGGACGCCTATCACGTGGGCTTTCTGCTGGCCCCGCGGCTGAACGCCTGCGGGCGAATGGGCCACGCGCGGCTGGCGCTGGAGCTGCTCACCGACGCCCCCGGCCCGCACGCGGCCAAGATCGCCGAGTATCTGGAGCAGCAGAACGCCGAGCGGCAGAAGGTGGAACGGGCCATCACGGCCGAGGCGGCTGAGCAGGTCGTCGCGGCCGGGTTGGACGGCCCGGAGCACCGGGCGATCGTGTTGGCCAGCGATTCCTGGCACGGCGGCGTGATCGGCATCGTGGCCTCGCGGCTGGTGGAGCGGTTCGGCCGGCCGGCCGTGCTGATCGCGATGAACGGCGACGGCGGGCAGGGCAGCGCCAGGAGCATTCCCGGTTTCCACATGCGCGACGCGTTGGCGGCGTGTGCGTCGAGCCTGCGGAGCTTCGGCGGGCATGCGATGGCGGGCGGGCTGCGGATCGACCGCGGCAAGATCGCGGAATTCACGGCCGCCTTCATGGAGTACGCCAACCAGCGCGTCGGGGCCGCCCAACTCCAGCCCACGCTGCGATTGGACGCCGAGGCCACGATAGCAGGCCTGAGCTACCCGGTGGTGGAGCACATCTCGCGGCTGGCGCCTTTCGGCCAGGGTAATCCGCCGCCACTGGTCGCTATCCGCGGCTGCCAGGTGCTCTCGGCCCCGCGGCGGATGGGCCGAAACGGCGGCGTGCTGAGTTTGATGCTGTCCCAGAACGGCAGCTCGTTGCGGGCGGTGGGGTTCTCGATGGGCGAGCTGGCCGACCGGCTGGTCGGCGTGACCACGATCGACGTGGCCGCCCAGCCGATGATCTCCACCTTCAACGGCCAAAGCACCGCCGAACTGCAACTCAAGGACGTCTCCTGGGGGCGCTGAGTTCCCGCCCGCCGGAGGCGCGCGGGGCTATCGGGCGTATTCGACGCAGCGGACCTCGCGGACCAGCGTCACCTTCACCTCGCCGGGGTATTCCATCTCGTCCTCGATCCGCTTGGCGATGTCGCGGGCGATCTTGGCCGAGAGGCGGTCGTCGACATTCTCGGCGTCCACGATGACGCGGACTTCCCGCCCGGCCTGGATGGCGTAGGCCTGCTTGACGCCCTCGAAGCCGGTGGCGATTTCCTCCAGCTTCTGGAGGCGCTGGACGTAGCGTTCCAGCGTTTCGCGCCGAGCGCCGGGGCGGCTGGCGCTGATGGCGTCGGCCGCGGTGACGATCGGCGTGTAGAGGCTGGCCGCCTCGATGTCGCCGTGGTGGCCGCCGACGGCGTTGATGATCTCGTCTTTCTCGCCGTACCGCTTGCACAGGTCGGCGCCGATCTGCGGGTGGCCGCCCTCGACCTCGTGGTCCACGGCCTTGCCGATGTCGTGCAGCAGGCCCGCCCGCCGGGCCGTCTGGCCGTTCAGACCCAGCTGCTCGGCGATGATCTGCGCGAGGTATGCGACCTCCAGGGAGTGCTTCAGCACGTTCTGGCCGTAGCTGGTGCGGAAGTGCAGCCGCCCCAGCAGCTCCACCAGCTTGCCGTGCAGCCCGCGGACGTTGGCTTCGACCGTCGCGGCCTTGCCGGCTTCCTGGATCTGCTTGTTCACTTCCTTCTCGGTGGCCGAGACGATTTCCTCGATCCGCGTCGGATGGATGCGCCCGTCCTGGATGAGCTTCTCCAGCGAGCGGCGGGCGACCTCGCGGCGGACCGGGTCGAACCCGCTGACCACCACCACGCCCGGCGTGTCATCCACGATCACGTCCACGCCGGTGGCCTTCTCAAAGGCGCGAATGTTCCGCCCCTCGCGGCCGATCACGCGGCCCTTCATGTCGTCGGAGGGAATGTCCACCGTCGAGACGGTCGAGTCGCAGGTCTGCTCGGCGGCGTAGCGCTGGATGGCCGTCAGGATGATCTCGCGGGCCTGGGTCTCGGCCTGGTCCTTGGCCTCCTCCAGCCGGCGCTCGATGAGCTGGGCGGTCTCGCCTTCCATTTCCTTTTCCATCTTCTCCAGCAACAGGGCGCGGGCGTCGTCGACCGAGAGGTTGGTCACCTTCAACAGCTGCGTGCGCTGCTGGGCGATGATTTCGTTGAGTTGGCGGTCCTTGGCGGCCAGGCCCTTTTCCCGCTCCGCCAGGGCGCGGTCCCCCGCCTCCAGCGTCTTTTCCTTGGAGTTGAGGGTGTCCATCTTCTGGTCAAGGATGTCCTCCCGCTTGGAGAGGCGTTTTTCCTCCGTCCGCAGCTCGGCGCGGGCGGCGTCGGTATCGGCGTCGAATTTTTCACGTCGGCGGATGAACTCGGTCTTGGCGTCGGCCTCGGCCTGGGCGAGGACCTGCTTGGCTTTGGCCTCGGCGGCGACGCGGAGGGCCTCCAGTTCCTTTTCCACGGCGGCCCGCCGGCTGCGATGGACGAACCGCATGACGCCGGCGGCCACGAGAGTGGCCAGAAAGGCGATGGCGAAGGCCAGTGCGATGACCTGGGAAGATTCCAACGCGGCCAGTGTCACAAGCGCGTTCATGGCGCGGTTTCCTTTCTTTCTTGTCAAAAGCCGCGGGAAGGTCGCCGAGACAAGCAGGCGCTCTAAACGAGCAGAATGTTCCAGCCGGCCAGGGGGCCGACCGAAATCCCCGAGCGAGACTCACTCAAGCCGCGCGATCGCTATCCTCGCCGCCCCCGAGGGAACCTGCCTACCGGCAGGTGGGTCGGGGGGTGGTCGAGGTGGCGTCCAAGCTTCGGCGCCCGGAACACCGTGCCTTTAAGCTTAACGCCCTTGGTAGGGGTCGCTGCATCCGACCCTGCCGCCAAGATAAACCCAACAACACCTTGTGAATTAGGACGACGCTGGCTCATGTGAATCTATGGCCCGAAGGCCTCGCCCGCCGAAGCGAGCGACTCATCGGCGTTCGGATGCCGCGGCGCCCTTTGGTTCTTTCATGTCTTCCCGGCCTTCCGACCGGGCGACGCCGCCACACCGTCAAGCGGCACACCCAACGTGCCGCTCGCGAACACCGTCTGCTCTGACGGCCTGCTTGTCGGCTACAACCCTCGGCCGTCGTTGTTACGACACACTGTTATTACGGTGCTTCCAGGCCGGCGGTTCCCCAAGGAACCGTCGCCGGGAAGCCACATAATAACACCTGATTTTATACTACTTCGGCCAGACTGCGGTCAAGGGTTAGCTACCGAAACGATTGGTGCAGCCATCCGGCGGGAAAGAAAGCCCCGGCCTAAAAATCAACGCAACTGCTTTAGAATAAGCCTGTTATGCCTCGCGAGCAATGGCTGTAAGGACAGCCGCCGGGACGAATGCGGGCAGGTTTGAGGCCGAGTCATAAGGGGGCTACAACTCATGTGGACCGGAATCAGGGTCGCATATGCTCCCCTGGCACGACGGTGGAGGGAGCCGCCGTGTCCGGTCCACGGTTGAATAGTAGCTCCGCGGCGCGGCGGCGGCAAGCGGCCAGAAAAGTTTTTACTCCCCCGCCGCCACGAGACCAAGCAGGGGCGCTATTGCCGTAGCCGCCCTGACGGGGTATCTAGGCGGCTGGTAGCCGTTCGCCGTCATGGCCGGCGGCCAGGAGGAACCTTTTGCCGGAACCGACGTCGCCACACAAGATCGAGACCGCCACCGCGACCGCGACGAAAACGCTCGCGCCCGCCCGGCCGATTCACGCCTTGTGGTTTGCGCTGGGCCTGGCCGCGATGGCAGCCAACAAGGTCCGCCACCTCCTGTGGCCCTACCACCGCCCGCGGCCGTTCTCGCCCGACGACTTTACCGCCGCGGCCGAGTACGACCTGCGCGTCTTTGAGAACTGGAAAGCGCACCTGCACGAATCCCTGGGCCGCCCGTACGACTGGACCGGCAAGACCGTGCTGGAGCTTGGCCCCGGGGCGGACCTGGGCACCGGCGTGCTCGCCCTGGCCGCGGGCGCGTCGCGGTACGCCGCCTTCGACCGCTTTCCCCTGGCCCGCACCCGGTCGCTTGCGTTCTACGACCATCTGTTGAAGCGCCTGCCTGCCCGGCTGGGCATTGACGTGCCCAAGGTCGCCCGGCTGCGGCAGCAGGTGGTCGGCGCCATGACCGGTTGCCCCAGCCCGCTGACGTACGTGCATCGAAAAGATTTCGACCTGTCCGCGGCCGGCCTTTTCGCCGACAAATTTGCCGACAAACTCGCCAAGCAGCCGGCGGATTTGATTATCAGCCAGGCCGCGTTCGAGCACTTCGACGATCCGGCCGCCACGATCGCGCAGCTGGGCCGGCTGGCCGCACCGGGGGCGACATTCCTGGCCGTGGTGGACCTCCAGACGCACACGCCGCTGCTTCGCGATCGCGACCCGCTGAACATCTACCGCTTCAGCCCGCGCTTGTACCGCCTGCTGAGCTTTGCCGGCTGCCCCAACCGCGCCCGGCCGTGGGATTACGTGCAATGGCTGGAGCAGGGCGGCTGGAAGAATGTCCAGGTCCGCCCCCTGTCGCTGCTGGACCGCGAGTACCTCCGGGCCGTCACGCCGCACCTGGCCGAGCCCTTCCGCCGCGAGGAAGCGTACATGGAACTGCTCGGCATGGTCCTGGTGGCCACCCGGCCATAACGGGAGAGGAGAAAATCGCCATGCGAACCAAGGTCGTCGCGCCCATCGTCGTCGTGACGCTCGTGGCCGCATTGCTCACCACGTTCTGCCTGATCGGGTACGTCCTTGAGCGTGTGATTGGGCTGCCGTTGCGACTTGGATTGCCCTGGCCGCTGCGGCTGGGCGGGGTTCTCGTCCTGATCGTCGGTTTTGGGATGATGGCGTGGATCTTCAAGTGGCGGCATCCCGGGGACCTTTTCGTCTCGACGTTCGTCACGCTGACCAAGGTCCTCCGCCGGGCGCCGCTAGAGACTCCCGCCGGCCGGGGCGAGCCGCTGGTGATCGTGGGGCCGTATCGCACTATCCGCCACCCCCAGTACGCGGCCGTGATGCTCCTGGCCGCCGGGTGGTGGCTGGCGCTGGACTACACGTTCCTGCTATTCCTGCTGGCGTTCCTGGCCGTGTGGTTCTCCTGCGTCGTCGCGCCGCTGGAGGAACGCGAGCTGCGGGCCCTGTTCGGCGACCAGTACGCCTCCTACGCCCGCCATACGCCACGATTTATTCCGTTCACTCGGCGACGGACCCCGTAGAGGGATTTCCGTGGGCAACCAAGTTGCCCACCCTACGACGCCGGCGGGGCGGCTACGGAGGGTGAACGATGCTCAGCCAGTGAAGGAATCCGGCATCGAATTTGCGTTCCCGACGCAGAAGGTGTATGTGAAAGGGGATGCCGCCGCAGGCGGACAGCCTTAGCTATCTACCCAGCCAGGGCGGTGGGAGTGCACAAGGTGGTGAGACCGCAACAGGGCATCAACACTCAAGAACGGCGACATGTCGCCGATATGATCCATCGATTCCTGGACGGATCCCTGGACTCTTTGGAGTTCACCGGCCGGCTCCCGCGTCCGCCTAAGGACGCCGCCGTAGCCACCCTAGGCCACCACCTGTATTTGTGGCTGAGATGTCTGGAAAACCTGGCTGGGCGCGGGTTGCAGGCCTGGGACGAGTCCCGATTCGCCCTGCGCCGCCATGAGGTCTTCCTGCGCACTGACTTGCCGTTGCCGCGTCGGCGGGGTCAGTTGCCCTGGGCGCCGTTCGCGGATGAGGAGTCCATGAAGCAGGCTTGCGCTGCGGCCGGGGTATACCCTGTGGAGGATATGTCACCCCCACCTGTTGCCCGGGCGGCCCGCGACCGGGGCGCCCGGATAATCCGCAACATCTTGGCCGGGCGAATGACATTCGCCGAGGCGGGCCGGGCTTGGCCTGTCACGGCGGGGGAGGACGTGGATTCCTGCCACGTGTTCGCCGACCGGGTTCTGGAGGCCGTCAGGCGGGATGTGTTCGAGGAACTGCTGAGGCACGGTGGCCCGCTAACGAGACAATCGGCCGTGCGGCAACGCCGTCTGCGCGAGGTACTGGAGCGCCTGCTTGCCTTCCTCGAGACCAATCTGCCGTATGCCCCTGTAACCCTCCCTAAGGAGAGTATTATGTGGCCGATCACAACCGGCCTGCTTGCATTCATTGGAGGCATGATCATGGTAGGGGTAGTCTGTCTCTGCACTGGATCTGTCCTTAGGGCGTGGTGGGGCGAACGGGTCACGATGATATGCTCCTTTGGGTTCATGCTGGTTGTTGGGATCATCGGGATGGTTCTGGGCAATGCTCGGCTGCGGAACCGTAGATGGCGTTGCCTGACTGAGGGGCGTTTGCGGTGCTGGCCATTCACTAGCGCCGAGCAGATGCGGGAACACTATTCCCCGTCGGCGACTGGCTGAATTTTCGGGGGCCGTCTACAGTTCGCTCTTAGGTTTGTGGAGAGGTGTCGCGGTTATCTTGACCGCGAGTGGCGCAGCCGTTCCGGCCGCGAGGAACGCTTGCCATTGGGGGTCCGGCGAGGGCAAGATGCCCTCGCGACGCGCGGGCGAGACGCCCGCGACACTCGGTAAGCGGGCCCCTACAGTTCACTCTTGAGTTTTCTCAAAAAGTCCAGTGCTTCCAGGGGCGTCATGGATTCTAGGTTGGCTTCCTTGATGGCGCGGGCGGCGCGGGTGGGTGCGTCGGCGAATAGGGCCATCTGTGCGGCGGCCGCGGCGGCGCGTTTCGCCAAGGCGGGCATGTCCAGCCCGGCGGCCAGGTGCTCCTGAATCTTCGGCAGGATCGCCCTTGCCCGGTCGATGACCTCCTTGGGCACGCCGGCCAGCCGCGCCACGTGCACGCCGTAGCTGCGGTCCGTGCCGCCCTCGACGATCCGGTGCAGGAACACCACCTGGTCGGCCCACTCCCGCACGGCCACGTTCAGGTTCACCGTCCCGTCCAGCAGGGTTTCCAGCTCGGTCAGCTCGTGGTAGTGCGTGGCGAACAGCGTCCGGCACTTCAGCTCCAGCGCGATGTGCTCGCAGATCGCCCAGGCCAGCGCCAGGCCGTCGCAGGTGCTGGTGCCGCGGCCGACCTCGTCCAGGATCACCAGCGAGCGGGCGGTGGCGTTGTTGAGGATGTTGGCCGTCTCGACCATCTCCAGCATGAAGGTGCTCAGGCCCGCCGTCAGCTCGTCGGCCGCCCCCACGCGGGTGAAGATGCGGTCGACCAGGCCGATGGTGGCCGACTCGGCCGGGATGAAGCTGCCGGCCTGGGCCAGCAGCACCAGCAGCGCCGTCTGGCGGATGTAGGTGCTCTTGCCGGCCATGTTGGGCCCGGTGACGATGAGCAGGCGGCGGTCCGCGGCCTCCATGTGCACGTCGTTGGGCACGAACTGCTCGCGGAGCTGCTCGGCCAGCACCGGGTGCTTGCCGGCGACGATGTGCAGCACGTTGTCCTGCGTGATGGTCGGCCGGCGGTAGTCGCGGTCCGCGGCCAATTGCGCCAGACCGGCCAGGACGTCCAGCGTGGCCAGGGCCTCGGCGGCGGCTTGGAAGGCGGCCAGGTGCTCCATTAGCGCCGCCCGCACCTGCTCGAAGAGCTGCACCTCAATCGCCTTGGCCCGCTCGTCGGCGGACAGCACCTCGGACTCGTAGCGCTTCAGGTCCTCGGTGATGAATCGCTCGGCGTTCTTGAGCGTCTGCTTGCGGACGTAGTCGGCCGGGACCTTCTCGCGATGGGCGTTGGTGATCTCGATGTAGTAGCCAAAGACGCGGTTGTAGCCCACCTTCAGCGCCGGGATGCCAAGGCGTGCGGCCTGGGCGGCCTGGTACTCGCCCAGCCAGCTCTGGCCGTCGGTGCCGATGCGGCGGAGGCGGTCCAGCTCGGCGTCGTAGCCGGCGGCGATCACGCCGCCGTCACGCAGCACGGGCGGGCAGTCGGGGTCGATGGCCCGGGCGATGAGATCGGCCGGTGCGTCCAGGCCGACGAGGTGCGGGGTCTGCTGGGCGATCAGGTCGGCCTTGCAGCCGGCCAGAAGCTCGGCCAGCTTGGGCAGCAGGCGCAGCGTCGCGCCCAGGGCCAGCAGTTCCCGCGGGCGGACGCGGCCCATGGCAATCGCGGCCGCGATGCGGTCGATCTGGGCCACGTCGGCCAGCACCGCCCGGGCGGCCGCGAGCCGCCGCCGCTCGCCGTAAAGTTCTTCCACCGCGTCGTGGCGGGCCAGGATGGCGCTGTAGCCGGTCAGTGGGAAAGTCAGCCACCGTTCCAGCAGCCGCGCGCCCATGCCCGTGGCCGTGCGGTCGATGCAGGCCAGCAGCGACCCCTCCCGCCGGCCGCTGCGGAGCGTGCGGTGGACCTCCAGGCATCGCAGCGTGTTGCCGTCGATGGCCATGTGGTCGCCGCGCTGGAATCGCCGCAGCGTGCGGATGTGGGCGAGCGCGGTGCGCTGCGTCTCGCGGAGGTAATCCAGGATCGCCCCGGCCGCCGCCAGCGATGTTTCCCATCGGGCGAAGCCGAATCCCTCTAGCGTCGCGGCCCCGAAGTGGTCCTTCAGGGCCGTCCCGGCCGCGTGGGCGTCGAAGGCCCACGGCGCCCTGGCCGTCGCGGCCGCCTGGGTGCACTGGGCCAGGCGCTCGCGGAAGGCCCGGCTGTCGGCCGGTGAGTTTTCCGGAAAAATCACCTCTGCCGGGCCGATGCGGACCAGCTCGTCCATCGCGTGCTGCGGCGTGGTGGTCATCGCCCAGAACGCCCCGCTGGACAGCTCCACCCACGCCAGGCCGACCGTCTCGGCGGCCGCGGCCTTGGTCGGCGGGGCGGCGGCGTTTTTCTCAGCAGGTGTGGCCGGGTGTTCCGCCACGTCGCCGAAGATGGCCGCCAGGTAGTTGCCCTCGCGCTGGTCCAGCAGGGCCTGGTCGCTCAGCGTGCCGGGGGTGACCAGTCGCGTGATTTCGCGGCGGACCAGGCCCTTGGCATGGGCGGGGTCTTCCACCTGGTCGCAGATGGCCACGCGGAACCCGGCCTTGACGAGCCGGGCGAGGTAGCCGTCCAGGGCGTGGTAGGGAATGCCCGCTAGCGGCACGGCCGAGGGGCCCTTGCTGCGGCTGGTCAGGGCCAAGCCCAGCACGCGCGAGGCCGTCTTGGCGTCCTCGTAGAACATCTCGTAGAAGTCGCCCATGCGGAACAGCAGCAGGCAGTCGCCGACCTGCTCTTTGAGGGCGTGGTACTGCCGCATGGCGGGGGTATCGAGCTGTGGGGGGCCCTGGTTCATGCGGCCTGCGATGATAGGCCCCGCTGGGGGGTGCGGCAAGGGCCTCCGCGGCGGCAAATCGCGGCCGGGGGCCGGTTGGAGGGTGGAAATCTTAGTGAGAAATGAACTTGTTTATTGGGGGGGCCGTAGATACAATTCTCCCCTGAATCTCGCGTCGAAGTGGCCTGATGGTCCGACGTGGCGAGGCTCATGGAAGACCTCAAGTTGGCCCCAAAGCCAGGCCGATGAAAGGAATGCCGACGCGTGAGGCACGAGCTCAATCCACAAGGTTTCATGGAGCGCCGGCCTTAGGTTGTCGAGGTGTCGACGCATGGTGAAGTCGATCATTCATCCGACGAATCGTCGCGTTCGCATCGCTGTCGGGGTGCTGGTGGCGGGTCTATTCTGCATCCAGTGCACGCGCAGCGAGGCGTTCAAGCCGTCGCGGTTCGTCGTCCCGCTGGCGGGGGTGAACTACGAGGAAACCGCCCCCGGCGTCACCAGCAACGTGGTCCACCTGGCCAAGACCGACCACATCGCGCTGCTGGAGTATTGCCTGGCCGCCTACGACGGCCGCTACCATGATTACACCTGCACGCTGTTCAAGCAGGAGCGGCTCGGCGGGCGCGTCAGCAACGAGCAGGAAATCGCCGTCAAGTTCCAGGAGAACCCCTACAGCGTGGCCATGCGATGGACGCCGGAAACGGCCGGGGTGGGCGACCGCGTGGTGTTCGTCGAGGGCAAGTACGGCAACATGATGCTCGTGCGGCCCAAGGGCGTCCTGAGCAAGTTCATCGGGACGGTCCAGCGAAAGCCCGACGGTCCGGAGGCCATGCAGGGCACGCTGCGGCCGGTCAATCAGTTCGGCTTCCGCAGGAGCCTGGAGAGCCTGCTGAAGGTTTACCGCCAGGCCCGCGCCGCCGGGGACCTGAAGGAAAGCTTCGGCGGGTTTGCGGAAGTGGCCGGGCGCAAGACCGTGGTGCTCGTCCGCACCTTGCCGCCGAAGGGCGATTACCCCGCCGCCACGACGCGAACGTTCATCGATCTGGAATATCTGGTGCCCGTCGCCGTGGAAGGCTACGACTGGGACCGGAACCTTTCCTCCCGCTACGTGTTCAAGGACATCAAGTTCAATGTTGGCCTCACGGATGCGGACTTCCTTCCCGCCGCCAACGACATGCAGTCTCCCCAATAGGGCTGCCGAGCGCCCTAGACCTACCCCGCGTGGAATCATCGGGGGCTTTGCTTGCGCGCAAAAAGGGATGAGGGTTGCAATTTGCAATTCTCCGTGTAGAACCGCCGGGGGCTATGATTGTGCGTGGGAGTTCTCATGATCAAACCGTCGTCCTTGCTGTGGTGGTGTAGCCTGTGCCTGCTGACGGCGGCGGGCTGCGGCGTTCCTGAAGCTACCGGCCCGGCCGACACCTACGGCCTGGACTTCTCCCTGCCGCCGGACGCGCCCAAACAGGGGGTGGTGGTCTTCGTCTCCGACGGCGTCAACGCGCAGATCTTCCAGGAGATGCTGGACGCCGGCCAGCTCCCGGCCATCAAGAAATACTTCGTGGATCGCGGCCTGTACGCCCCGCGGGCCGTGGCCAGCACACCGACGGTGACGCTGGCCAACCTCACCAGCCTGGTGACCGGCCAATTCCCGGGCCACCACGGCGTGGTCGGCATCAACTGGTTCGACCGCAATCAGCTCATCTGGCGCAACTACAGCATGATCGCCCAGAAGAACGAGCTGGACGGCGACTACCTCAGCCCCACCCTCTACGAGCACCTCCAGGACGAGCTGACGTTCTCGCTATTCTTCCAGCCGCACCGCGGGGCGACGAAGTTCGTGGAGGATAGGACCTCGGCCGGGCCGGCGTTCTTCCTGGGCTACTACGAGTACGTGGACCGCCTGACGCTGTCCCGCTTCCGTTACGTCATGGACATCGCGCGCCAGTATCACCGCTTCCCGGCCCTGACGGTCGTGTACCTGCTGGCCACGGACTTCCACGCCTACAAGTATGGCGTCAGCTCCGCCGAATACCGCGAGGCGCTGACCCACACCGACCGCCAGATCGGGCGGGTGCTGGGCGACATGGAGCGGGCCGGCCTGCTGGACCACGTCGTCATCGCGCTGACCAGCGACCACGGCATGGTCGACGTCAAGCAGCATTGCCACCTGGAGGATTTTCTCCGCCACAACGTGGGGCTGACCATCGACTCGACGCACTGGTGGGAGAACGATCCCTTCGAGGCGCGGCTGGAGGACTCCAAGAAAGTCTCCATCGTGCCGTACGGCAGCGGTTATCAGTATTGGGCGCTGTGCATGCGCAAGCCCATTCGCAAGGACGGCCAGGTCGTCGGTTTTGAGCCGTGGGTGGTCCGGCCGCGGGCCGAGGACCTGCGAAGCTATCCCACGAAGTACGGCCCGACGGACCTGCCCAAGGTTTTGTGCGGCTTGGAGGCCGTGGACGCCGTGGCCTACGCCCCCACGGCCGATAGTGTACGCATCGTGCGGCGAACCGGAGAGGTCGAGTTTCGCCAGACCGGCGGGGCCGATGGCCTGATCACCTATCACGTAATCATCGGCGACGACCCGCTGGGCTGGAAGGGCAAGGTGCCGCCCGAGGTGCTGGACGGGACGTCCCTCACGCCGCGACAGTGGCTGCGGGCGACGATGCGGACTGATTACCCCGATCTGCCGGCCCAGCTTCTGGCTTATTTCCAATCCCACCGGGCCGGAGACCTGGGGGTCTTCGCCGTCCCCGGCTGGGACTTCAACACCGGGAACCGCAGCGGCCACGGGGGCCTGAGGGCCCAGGACATGTACGTCCCGCTGCTCCTGGCCGGGCCGGGCGTGCCGCATGGCAAGGTCGAAACCGTCCGCACGGTGGACCTTATGCCGACCCTCCTGAAACTCCTGGGCCGCGAAATCCCCCCGGGCCTGGACGGCCAGTCGATGATTCCCTGATGGGTGGATCGCTGGACGCCGGCTGGCCGATTCGCTATCGTCGGTCCTCATGCCGGCCAGGCGTCCCAAACCCAAGGTCCTGATCTCCTCCAGCCAGCGCGCCGTCCGCGTGCCGCGAAAAAAGATCGCCGAACTGGTCGGCTTCGTCGCGCGCCGCGAGGGTGCCCGCGTGGCCGAGGTGGACCTGGCCGTCGTGGCGGCTGATGAAATCGCCGGACTGAACCGTCGCTATCTGGGCCACGGCGGGGCCACCGACGTGCTGAGCTTTGACCTGTCCGAGGCCGGACGGCCTTCAGCCGCCAGCGGAGTCGAACGGGGTGGCCTGAGCGTCCAACTGGTCATCTGCGGTGACGTGACGGCTGCCCAAGCCGCCGCCCGCGGCCTGGCGGTGCAACGCGAGCTGCTGCTCTACGTCGTCCACGGCCTGCTGCACCAGATGGGCTACGAGGATTCCTCCATTCGCGGGGCGGCCAAGATGCACGCCCGTCAGGAAGAATTGCTGGAAGAATTCCTGCGCAGTCGGCGGCGGTCTTAGACCCCCGCGGCGGCGTAGGCGGTGGGCGGCTCGGCCTTGGCGATGACCGCCAGGGCGACCCTAGAGGCCCCGCCGGCCAGGAGCGTCTTGGCGGCCTCGTTGGCCGTGGCGCCGGTGGTGGTCACGTCGTCCACCAGCAGGACGTTGGCCCCGCCAATAGCCCCGCCGCGGCGGATGCCGAACGCCCCGCGGATGTTCTCAATCCGCCGCGTTCTGGACAGGTGCGCCTGCGGCGGCGTGTGGCGCAGGCGGATCAGCTCATCGCCCACCGGCAGGCCCAGCCCGGCGGCCAATTGACCGGCCACGATGCGGGCATGGTCGGCCGGTCGCGACAGGCGCCTCCGCCAGTGCATCGGCACGGGTATCACCACGTCCCACGCCGCCTCGCCCAGGTGCGTCGCGGCTGCCTGGGCCAGCAATCGGCCCGCCCGCCCAGCCAGGGGCGCCTGCCGCCAATACTTCAGCGCCCGCACGATCCCGCGCAGCGGCGGAGCGTACGGACCCAGGCGCACGACTTGGCAGAATCGCGGCAAGGTGTCCGGGCAGGCGCTGCAACCGTCCGTGCGGAGGGGGATATTCGGGCCGACGCTCGTGCCGCAGCGCGGGCAGTACGGCAGCGCCACCAGCGACAGGAGCTTGACCTGGCAATCGCGGCACAGCCCACCGCCTCCATCGGCCTCGGCGGCGTTGCAGCCGGGGCAGACCGCCGGCAGCACCAGGTCCGCCAACCCCCTGGCCAATTCGCCCGCCGACGCCGCTAGCGCCCCGAGAGTCTTACCCATTTCCGTCCCCGCACCCGGCGGCCCACAGCATGCCGCGGGTGATAATCATCAACGCCTCAGGCACGTCGAAGTCCCCGGCCACGTGGCCGAGGCTGGAATAGAACACGCGGCCCTTCCCGTACGTCCGCTTCCAGGCCACGGGCATCGTGCAGCCGTTGATCTCGAACGTCGTGGTGGCCAGGACGTGGTTGGAGGGGTCCACGTGCATGTAGTACTGCTCGCTGTGCATGGCGAAGTGGTCCAGGCCCGCCGTGACGGGGTCGGCGTGGTCCACGATGTGCACGCGGTAGTCGATCACGCCGCCGGGGTGCGCCACCCACTGCCCGCCGACCATGAACTGGTAGCCGGTGGCCTCGCGGAAGGCGTCGCCCATGCCGCCGTGCACGCCGGCGATGCCCACGCCGCCGTCTTTGACGGCCGCGAGCAGGCCCTTGAGCTGGTCCTTGGAGATCGTGCCCATCGTCCAGACCGGCACGATGAGGTTCAGCGCCGCCAGCTTGGCCGCGTCGGCGAAGCTGTCCAGCGTGGTGGAAAGCTCCACGTCGAAATCATGCTTCCGCAATTGCTCGGCCAGGATGGCCGCGACCTTGTCTGGCTCGTGGCCCGCCCATCCGCCGTAAACGATGAGTGCTTTCATGCAGTCCGTCCTGTTTTAGAAATAATTACTTCGTCGCCGCTGCCGCCACGGCCGCGGCCACGGCCTGGTGGGTGGCCGGGTCCATCATCTCGGGCATCAATTCGCCTTCCGGCACCGCGGCGGCCAGGGCCTTGGCGGCCGCCAGCATCATGTCGATGGTGATGGATCGGGCAGCCGTGTCCAGCGCGCCGCGAAAGATGCCCGGATAGGCCAGGGCGTTGTTCATCATCCGCCCGTCGGCCGCGATGGACGCCCCGGCCTCGTACGCCTCCGCGACGGAAATCTCGCTCACCGGATTGGCCAGGGCGAAGATAATCGGGTCCTTGGCCATGGCACGCACCATGTCCTGACTAACGAGATTCGCCTGGCTGACGCCGATGAACAAATCGCGCCCGGCCATCGCATCGGCCAGCGTGCCTTTAATAGTGTCCTTGTTGGTCCGCTCGGTCAGGGCGACCTTTTCGGAGTTCATGTGCTCCTTTCGGCCGCGGTAGAGGATGCCCGAGCGGTCGCACAGCACCACGTCATCGATGCCGGCGATCTGGAGCAGTTCGGTGATAGCCGTCCCGGCCGCCCCGGCGCCGCTGATGGCGCAGCGCATCTTGGGGATCTTCTTGCCGGTTTTCTTGACCGCGCTGAGCAAGCCCGCGAGCACGATCGTGGCCGTGCCGTGCTGGTCGTCGTGGAAGACCGGGATCGGCAGCCGGCGGTCCAGCTCGCGCGTGATGCGGAAGCATTCCGGGGCGGCCACGTCCTCGATCTGGATCGCCCCGAAGCCCACGGCCAACTTCTCCATGATATTGATGAACTCATCCGCGTCGTGCGTGTCGATCAGGATCGGCTCGGCGGAGATCTTGGCGAATTCCCAGAAGATGGCCGCCTTGCCCTCCATCACCGGCAGGCCGGCCAGCGAGCCGATATCGCCCAGGCCCAGGATGGCCGTGCCGTTAGTGGCGATGGCGACCTTGTTGGCGATGTTGGTAAACTCTCGCGCCTTGGCCGGGTCGGCTTCGATGGCCTTGCAGACCCGCGCCACGCCGGGGGTGTACACGATCCGCAGGTCGGTGTTGGAGCGGATGGGCGTGCGTGCGCGCATCTCGCAGGCCCCGCCGCGGTGCGTCTCCATGGCCAGGTCCAGCACGTGAACGACGGCCGCGCCCGCCACGGCCGCGGCAGCCGAGCGCACGGCCGACATCTGCTCGTCGCCCGTGGTGAACACCTGCACGTCGTAGACGGTCTGACCCCGAAAATGCTCGGTCGGTTGGGCATCGCCGGTTCGTCCACCAGCCTTGGCGATGGCTGCGAGCAACTTGTCCAGCGCATCGGGCTGGTCCGCCAGCCGCACGCGCATGAGGAACGCAATCGGTCGCTCGAACTTGTCCTGTAACGCCTGAAGCGAAGCCATGTTTACCTTCCGTCCTTTAGTTGTTGCCTGAGGTCTGAAGCCTAAGGTCTGAGACCCATCTGCCAGGGCCGCAGATTATACGTTCCAAAGGCGGGATGCAAAAGGAAGGTGAGGATAGGATAAAACTCGGAGTCTGCCTTAGTCAAGGAGGTGCAGATGTCCTCCGGCTCGGGTACAGGCTTTCTTCAAGGTCGGGCTTCTTCTCTTTTCTTTTGATCTGTTGGTCCGTCCTGCGAGATATCCTTCTTCAAGCCTCCAGATAGGAACTTGGGAAGCATTTCGGAGCAGTTACCTAAGCACCGGATAATTCTTGAAATGTCGAAGCCCCGAATACTCGTTTTAAACTTGCGGCGTACCCTCTCGCATACATCACCAGAGGGATCGATTATAATTATTTTTTGTGTAAGTTTTGTCTGCATAGACTTGAGAAGCATCCGGGAAATATATAGATCTGCTTCGGCAAAAGAAAATCCGACAACCGTGATGATTTCTGCTAGCTCAAAGGCATTCTTCGCTTCCTCTAGTAGTGATGTAAGCTGGGGTGCCACATCGAATTTTATTGCCAGGGGTGGTACCAGCAAACCCCGACGTTGTCCCCCACATGCTTTGCAAATACCAATGACAGGATAAGGAGATTTGTCCTCTTCATATTGCTGGACCATACTCCTTAGTTCAACTAGTTGAACCTCTTGGCATGTTTCGCAGTAAAACCAGTTAAGACTACCATGGAGTTTGACCAACGTGGTGTCTGAATGACTTGCCTGAGGTGCTGGGTTGCCCTTGAATCCGATACGATACTCGAAAGGCTTCGTAGTATTAGCTAGTGCGAGGTCCATACAACAATCGTAGTTCGTCGTAACGATGCGAGTATCGAGATGATTTGCGGCGTACTGGGCAATGGACTCATGTGCCTTGTTGGGACTTGCAGGTAGCATTATGTTAGCTAGGAGACCGAAAAGCGTCTGTAGCGTATCCTGCAGAAACGCCACGGAAGAGACATCTGCCGCATCGATGCGTGGTCCATAGTGCCGCGTTCGTTCAGAAGATCGGCGCCATGACTCTTCGGTAGAGGCTTCCTCCTCTCGTCTGAACAAGAGGTAGCTCATCAGGCGAAAAACCTGTTGGTTCTTACTACTAAACGTTGCTAGTTGGGCGGCAGTTAGGAGATCTTCGATATTATCTATTCCACGATTATCACAGAAATCGGCTAAACGCATCACGTCATCGCGCTGGAGACGCCGGGCTCGATCTAACAAATGTGGGAGAAGCTCGCGAACAGTAGGAATGTTTGAGGGGGCAGGTTTAGAGGCACCAGCACCAAGAAGAAAAGCTATCCGGACAGTTTCAGGACTGATTGCGGTTATGGAGGTGTCTACTGGGCCAACCCGGTCGAAAAACTCCGTTAACTGCTTCATGGCCTCCGTGGAAACATGATCACGAAGCAGGTGGGCTTTCGAAAGGAAAATCGTTCCCCATGCAGGATGGATTTCTTCACGTTCTTCGTTGAGGTCATCATCCCTAAACACCCGGAGAAAAATATCGTGTAAATCAGATGCGCTTGTTGAGCGTTTTGCGAGGTCTAACAGTTGTTTTTGCTCGGGTGATATTCTCTCTGTTCCGACGATCATGGTTCGCTCTCCGGATTCATACCCCGAATCCCTCGAAAACTATCTTATCTTTTTGTACGGTCTAGGGCAATGCATAGCCTAGTGAATACCCTATCGGTGTAACTGAGTTCCTTGCCCGTACAAACATGAGCAGAAAACCAAAGATCAGAAATCGTCAGCCCTTGCTGACGGTGATGAGCGTGTCCAGGGCCTTGGCGGCGGCGTGGGAGTCGATGGATTGTTCGGCGATGGGGATGGCGGCCTTGATGGACTTGGCGCGGTCGGCCACGACGATGGCCGCCGCGGCGTTCAGGACCACGATGTCGCGGGCCGGGCCCTTTTGACCGGCCAGGATTTTTCGGATGACCTCGGCGGATTCCTGGGGGCTTTTGACCAGCAGGTCCGCCAGTTTCGCCTTCGCCAGGCCGAAATCCCGCGGCTGATAGGTCCGCGTCGTGATCTTTCCGGCGATCAGGTGCGAGACCTTCGTGGCTGCCGTGGTGGAGAACTCATCCAGGCCGTCGGCGGCGTGGACGACCATCGCGTGGACGGCCCCCAGCTCGCCCAGTACCGCCGCCAGCGTTTCGGTGAGCGCGCCGTCGAACACGCCCATCAGTTGCCGGCGGGCGCCGGCGGGGTTGGTCAGCGGGCCCAGGAGATTGAAGATCGTCCGTACGCCCAGCTCTTTTCTCACCGGCCCGGCGTGCTGCATGGCCGGGTGGCACCGGACGGCAAAGCAGAAACACACGCCGGCCTGCTCCAGGCAGCGGGCCGCCACGGCCGGCGAGGCGTCGATGTTCACACCCATTGCGGCCAGGACGTCGGCCGAGCCGGAAGGCCGGGTGTGCGTGCGATTGCCGTGCTTGGCGACCTTCACGCCCGCCCCGGCCGCGACCAGGGCCGCGGCCGTGGAGATGTTGAACGTGGCCAGGCCCGTGCCGCCCGTGCCGCAGGTGTCGATGACGTCCGCCCCGGCTGCGTCGATGGCCACCGCGTGCCGCCGCATGGCCGCCGCGGCGCCGGTGATCTCTTCCACCGTCTCGCCCTTGGCGGCCAGGGCCGCCAGCAAGGCGGCAATCTGGGCCGCCGTCCACCGCCCGTCCATAATCTCGCTGAAGGCCTCCTGCGCCTGCTCGCGCGAGAGGTCTTTGCCGGCGGTCACCTGCCGCAAGATTTCGCTGTACGTTTGCTCAGCCATGAGATGCCCTGATTGGCGGTTTCGCCAAGCCGCGGGCGATTATAGCGGCCGCGGGACGCTTGCGAAATCATCTCGGTGCGCCTACGTTTGGGCGCAGGATGGAACGCTGGTCCCTGCAATTTCAGGCCGTCCCCGGCCGGGCGCTGCTGGCGATGCTCCTGGTGGCCATCGTCGCCATTCTGCTGGGCCAGGGCGTCTGGTGCCTGTATCGCAGGCGTCCGCGATCGGCGGTGTTTTTCCTGGCCGCTGCATTTGGGCCACTGGTTCTGGCGGTGGTTCTGGCGATAGATGCCGCACGCCAGTACGCCGCCGGTAGGAAAGACGCCGCGAAGTTGTCGGCCTGGGCGGCCGCACCGCTGGTGCTGCTGGCCATCGCCCTGGGCCTGCTGGCGACTTCGGCCGATGCCGTGTGGCTGGCGGCCGTGGCGGGCTGGGCGATGACGGCCATCGGGGCGTTCTACGCCACCGTGTATGGCCCGCTGGGCCCGCGGCGCCTGGCGGCGTTGATGGCCCTGCGGATGGCGGCCGTGGCGGCGCTGCTGGCGGTGCTGTTCAAGCCGGCCATCGGCGTCGTGGTGAATCCGGAATCCCTCAAGCCGCCGCTGCCGGTGCTGGTGGACCGCTCTGGCTCGATGGCCACGCTGGACGCCAGCACTGAAAATTCCCCCACGCGCCTGGCCAAGGTCTGGGCGGCGCTGTCGGTCAATCGGCAACGGTTGGAGGCGGTCTTCCGCCCGCGATGGCGGCCGTTCGGCAAGACCGTCGAGGACGCCAAGAGCTTCGAGGCGGCGGCCTCGCGCCTGCCGACGGGCGAGGGCAGCGACGGCACGGACATCGCCGGTGCGATTCGCCATGCCTCGGCCGAGCCGGCCCGGCCACGAATCCCGGCCATGCTGCTGCTGTCAGACGGCATCCACAACGGCCCCGGCAGCGTAGAAGAAGCGGTCGCCCAGGCCGGCGTGCCCATCTACGTCGTCGGCGTCGGAGCGACCACCCAGCCGGCGACGGCCAAGCGGAACATCAAGCTGGTGTCGCTGGACGCTCCGCTGGACGTCGCCCGCGATAGCGAGGCTACCGTGCGGGCGACCTTCCAGGTGGATGGCCTGCCTTCGGCGCCGGTGGAGGTGCAATTGCGGGATGAAGCCAGCGGCGAGGTCCTGGCCACAACGAAGCTGACGGCCGGCAAGCCTTCGGCCACGGTCACGGCGGAGCTGACCTGGACGGCAAAAACCGGCGCGGAAGAGGCCAACCTGCCTACCGGACAGGCAGGCCAGGCGACGATTCAGAAGCTGGTCGTCTGCGCCGTGCCGCATCCGGCCGAGGCCGTCGTGGAGGACAACGCCATGCCGCTGCACGTGCTGGTGACCGAGCCGCGGATCGGCGTGCTGTACGTGGAGGGCTCGATGCGGCCGGAGTACAAGTTCCTCAAGCGCCTGCTGGACAGCGATCCGCAGTTGCGTTTGGCTACGCTGGTGCGCGTCAGCGGCAACCGTTTCGCGGCCGGCGGCGCGCTGGGCGGGCGGACCATCTCGGCCATCCCAACCACCGAGGAGGATTTCCGCAACGTGGACGTGCTGATCCTGGGCGACTTGGACCGCGGCTTCCTGACCGACGCCCAGATGGCCGCCATCCGGCGGTTCGTTGACCGCAGCGGGGGCTTGCTGATGCTCGGCGGGCACAACAGCTTCGGACCGGGCGGCTACGGCGGCACGGACATCGAGGCCGTCCTGCCGGTGACGATGGGCGGGCGCGACCAGCCGCAGGAGACGTCGGAATTTCTCCCGCGCCTGACGGCCGCCGGAGCGACCCATCCGGCCACGGCGGGGATGGCGGAGTTCCTGCCCGCCCCGGATCAGCCGACCCCCAAAAGCGCCCTGCCGCCGCTGGCCGGCTGCGTGACCGTCGCGGGCGCCAAGCCTGCCGCGGCGGTGCTGATGGTGCATCCGACGCAGCGCAACGCCGCCGGGCCGCTGGTCATCCTGGCCGCCCAGCAGGTCGGGGCCGGCCGGACGGCGGCCTTCACGGCGGACACCACCTGGCGATGGGACCTGCCCATGCGGGCCATGGGCGCCGCAAGCCCCTATCAGCGGTTCTGGAGCCAGCTCGTCCGCTACTTGGCCAACGCCGAGGTCAAGACGCGGCGGGCCAAGCCCTCCGTGCTCCTGAGGCCGGGGCGAACGTATCTCCAGGCCGGGGAATCGACGAAGGTCACCGTCCGCGCGCTGGACGAAGGCGGGGCGGGCGCCGATCCGGCCCGGCTACGATGCACGCTGGCGCCGGCCGGCGGCGGGCCGACGCAGACGCTGGCCCTTTCGCCCACGCCCGCCATGGGCCTGCTGGAGACGACCGTCGCCCCGCTGGCGCCGGGTAAGTACGTCCTTCGGGCGGCGGTGGTGGATGCCGGCGGCAAGGAAATCGCCTCCGACCCGATGCTATTGCTGGCGGCCGGGGCGTCCGGCGAGACCGAGCGGCTGGCCCGCGACCAGGAATTGCTGAACCGCATCACCCAGCGGTCGGGCGGCGCGGCCGTGGAGTTGCCGGCCCTGGGGCAACTGGTCAGCCAGCTCATCGACCTTTACCGCAATCCCGCGCAGGACAATCCGGCGGGGCAGACGTACCGGCTGTACAATTTCCCGCTGCTGTTCGGAGCGTTTGTGGTGCTGCTGGCGGTTGAGTGGCTGCTCCGCCGCCGCTGGCAGCTTCACTAGGGCGTCGGGGGCCGTCGTCCGAATCCGTCGGGATTGTCTTTGGCCGCGAGGCTAGGTACGATACGCGGCGATGGAAAACGGATGCGCCATTCCGTCGGTCGGTCGGGTGCGGTGCGGCTGGCCCGCCGGAGCGGTGCGGCGCCTGGGCGGGGCGACGGTTTCGGCCCTGGCGGTGGCGGTCCTGCTGGTGGCCGGGGCGCTTCGGCCGGAGCCCGGCGGCGTGGGCACGCACGAACAACTCAATCTCCCGGCCTGCTCCTTCCTGGTCCGCACCGGCTGGCCTTGCCCCACCTGCGGGCTGACGACCTCCCTGGCGGCGATGGCGCACGGCAATGTGGCCTTGGCCTTCTCCGCGCAGCCGTTTGGGGTGGTGATATTTTTAGCCTTGATAGCTGCGGCGGTGGCCGGCGGCGTGGAAGCCTTGTCCCGGCGGCCCGTTTTCAGTTTTCCCCGGCCGGCGGCCTGGTGGGTGCTGGCGGCGGCCGGCGGCCTGGTCGGCGGTTGGGCGATCAAGCTGGCCGTCGGGTTGGCCTGCGGCCGCTGGCCCGTTCGATAATCGCCCTTGAGCGAAATCATGAGGATGAAAGCACGATCGATCGTGACGGCCGGCGCGGCGGCGGGGCTGCTCGCCTGCCTAGGCCTGGCGGGGTGCAGCTATTTTGCCTATCTGATGGCGCCGGAGCCGGCGCCCAAGAAGGTTACGGCGGAGTTCTCCGACCTGAAGAACACGCATGTGGCCATCGTGATCTTCACCGACGATCGCACGCAGTACGAGTATCCCTACGCGCGCCTGACGCTGGGTTCGGTCATCCGGGGCGAGATGAACGAGCACCTCAAGGGCGTGACGGTGACCGATCCGGCCAAGGTGTGCAAATACCAGGACGAGCACGCCGACTGGACGTCGATGGGGAAGGCGGAGCTGGCGGCGGCTTTGGGGGTGGATTACGTCCTGGACATCACGCTGGTGGAGTACGCCACGCGCGAGCCGGGCAGCATCGAGCTCTTTCGGGGCCGGATCACGGCCCAGGCCGCCCTGTACCGCGCCGGGCAAAGCGACAGCCAGGGCTGCGCGTGGCGATGCGACCGGCTCAGCGTGATCTATCCCAAGAACAACCCGATCGGCGTCTCCGCCGACAGCGACCGCCAGGTGCGTGGGGCCGTCGAAAAAGAGTTCGCCGACGCGCTGGTCAAGAAATTCTACGACCACAAGGAACCGGTGGAAGAATAAATGAACCGCAGGGCGACAGGAACGGCGTGGCTGGCGCTGGCCGCGATGCTGATGTCGACGGGGTGCCAGCAGGGACTGGGCTGGCTGGCGGCGAATCTGAGCCCGCCCGAGAAGGTCAAGGCGCTCTACAAACCGCCGGAGGGCAAAAAAATCCTGGTGTTCGTGGACGACGTCCTCAACCCCGTGACGTACGAGCCGATCAAAGGCGAGCTGACCGAGCAGATCAACGAGAAGCTCGTCATGCACAAGATCGCCGCCTCCACCGTGCCCTACGACCGGCTGACGCAACTGAGGTCCGAAACGCCGAATTTCGACCGCCTGAGCGTGGCCGAGGTGGGCCAGAAGCTCAACGTGGACCTGGTCCTCTACGTGCACATCGACAAGTTCAGCCTGAGGGACGAGACCAACCTGCTGTGGCAAGGCCGGATCCAGACGACCGTCCGCCTGGTGGACGTCATCGCCGGGCGGCTGTGGCCGCAGGACCAGCCCGAAGGCTACTCCCTGCCGGCGGTGGAGCTGCCACCGGTCGATAACTCCTCCGGCGGCTACGAGGTGCAGGTGGCCAAGGACCTGGCCTCGCAGATGGCGGATCACATCGCGGAGGTCTTCTACGACCACACCCAACCGGTGGCCTTGCAGCCGTCGGGCAATATAGAACACAAGCCGGCTGAATAAAGGGGGCAACAGGCGTTAGGCACCAGGCACTAGGCACCAGGGGGCATGGCGCCCGGCGGGAGAAATTCTATGGGCAGGCGCACTGGAGGAATGAACGTATCGTTTTTGTGGATCCTTGCAGTGTTGGCCGTTATCGCCGTGATGGCCAGCATGATGCTTCCCTCGCTGAAGCAGGCGCGGATAGAGGCTTTCCACAAGAAGCTCAACCCGCTCGATACGCTTTTGAGCAGCTTGGATCCGGGGCAGATTGCGTTCGGCGCACCGGGGCGGATGGGGTACGGCGAGACGAAGACCGTCACGCTGTTGCTGTCCAAGACAAAATCGATTCCCGAATTGGAGCAGTCGCTGGCGGGGTCGGAGGTCGTTCAGGGCCACACCGTCAAGGTCGCCGACGTCATGGAGGCCCATCTGACGGGCATGGATTTCGACATCGTGCCCACCACGCCGGAAGTGCAGTCGATCAGCGGGCGCGAAACGACCGAGTGGAGCTGGCAGATCAAACCCAAGGAGTTCGGCCGCCTGCCGCTGCGCCTTTCCCTTAACGCCAAGTTCCTCGTCGATGACAAGGAGCAGACCCACACGATACGGACGTTCGAGGAGACCATCACGGTCACCGTGGCCTGGCCGCGGAGCGTGCTGGTCTTCCTGCGCCATAATTGGCAATGGCTCTGCACGGCCATTCTGATTCCGATCGCGATCTGGTTCGGCCGCCGCGTGTGGAAAGCCAGGAAGAAGAAACACAACGGTGAAGCTTCAGGAACGACGCCGTAACGCCCCGCGGGAGTTTATCCTCATTGAAGGAGATAAGTATGCTGTCTAAGCCGCCCCCAGATTTTGATGAAGGCAAATGGCGTGAGATGTTTGGTCCTGGACAACCGGATTCCATGATCCGGCAGGCCATCCAATACTGTTGGATGATGCTTCCCAAGGAAAAGAAAACCGTTAAAGACCTCGAAGGTCTGATGCGCATGCTTCTGGAGAGGGCCCTTCAGAATTTTCGGGAGGACATGAAAACGTTCGGCGAAGGCACGTAGGGTGTTAGGTTCTCTGCGAGGAGCAGCTCGCCAGGGGGTTACTTGCTCGGCACAGCCGCGGATTTGTGGACCAGGTCGATGGCGAGGTTGACGGCCGCCATCATGCTGGACGAGTCGGCCTTGTTCTTGCCGGCGATGTCGAAGGCCGTGCCGTGATCCGGGCTGGTGCGGACGATCGGCAACCCAAGCGTCAGGTTCACCGCCTCGCGCCAGGCCAGCAGCTTGATGGGGATCAGCCCCTGGTCGTGATACATGGCCACCACGCAGTCAAACTCTCCCGCCAGCGCCTTGATGAACACCGTGTCGGCCGGGAAGGGCCCCGAGACGTTGATGCCGGCCTCGGCGGCTAGGATGATCGCGGGCGTGATGATGCGGGCTTCCTCGTCGCCGAATCGGCCCTCCTCGCCGGCGTGGGGGTTCAAGCCGGCCACCGCAATCCGCGGGGCGGGCAGGTCGAACCACCGCCGCAGCGCCTGGTCGGCCAGGTCGATGGGGTGGAACACGCAGCCGATGGTGAAGCGGTTGCGGATCTCGAACAGCGCCTGGTGGATGGTGGCCAGCACCACCCGCAGTTTGGGGGCGACGAACATCATGGCCACGTGCTTGACCTTGAACTCCTCGGCCAGCAGCTCGGTGTGGCCGGGATACTTCTTGAACCCCGCCTCCTGCCAGGAGGTCTTGGAGATCGGCGCGGTGACGATGCCGTCGATGAGCCGGGTCTTGGCGGCCGCGATGGCGTCCTTGCAGAAGGCCATGGACGCCTTGCCGCCGAAGCGGCTGGGGCCGCGCTGCATGGCCGCCGGCTGGGAGAATTCGTCGTAGTCCAGCAGGACGACGTCGTCCGGCAGCGGGCGCGTCAGGGCCGAAAGGTCCTCGTGATGCTCGCGGCGGATGGGCAGGTCGATCTCCAGCGCGTCGGCCGTGTAGGCCAATTGCTCCGCCAGGCCGAAAATCACAAACCGCGCCCGCCGCCGCAGCGCCGGGTCGGCCAGGGCCTTGACGATGATCTCCGCCCCGATGCCGCAGGGGTCGCCCATCGTGATGCCGATTGTCGGACGAAACGGTTCCATAAAAAAAGGTTAGAGGTAAGAGGTTAGAGGTAAGGGTAAGGAAACTGCGGCATCGCAGCGTTGTTCTTACCGCTCACCTGGAACCTCTCACCAGGTGTTATACGAATCCAAGCTCGCGGAGCTTCTCTATCGTCAGGCCGCTTTTGGGCGTTGCGGGCCGGCCGAGCATTTTGGCGACGTACTTGCCGATGATGTCGGTCTCGACGTTGACGCTGTCGCCGACGGCCAGGGCGCCCAGCGTCGTGGACTGAAGCGTCGTGGGGATCAAGGCCACGGAAAATCCATCTCCCCGGACGTCCGTCAGCGTCAGCGAGACGCCGTCCACGGCCACGGAGCCTTGCGGCACCATCGCGGCCGCAAGTTCCGCCGGGCAGGCGAACTCGACCGTCCAGTCCGTCCCGCGCCGGATGGCCGCAACCTTGGCCACCCCATCGGCGTGGCCCTGGACGATGTGGCCTTCCAAGCCGCGATCAGCGCGAAGCGGCCGCTCCAGGTTCACCTTCGCCCCGGCCCGAAGCGCACCTAAGTTGCTGCGCTCCAGCGTGGCGGGCACGATGTCGAACTCCGCCGCCTCACCGTCCATGGCCGCCGCCGTCAGGCACACGCCGGCCACGGCCACGCTGTCGCCGGCGGCCAATCCCGTCGCCAGGGGGCCCAAATCAATGGTCAACCGCCGGCCGCCGCCGCTTGCGCGAACGGCTCGGATCTGCCCGACGTGTTGGACGATGCCTGTGAACATCTAGTTCGACTCCGCTCACCACAGGTTCTCTATAATACCGTCATGCTAGGCGATTGGCGCAGCCGCGCCAATAGAGGATAGCCGCCGGCGGCTGTCCCGGCGGTCCTGCGCCGCGGCCTTATTGATACGGGCGGCCAGTCGTGTTATAGTGCCCCGCTTACGGCGATGTCCGAAGTCACACCAGAAGAAGGCAAACACTCACTCCTATCACCTCAGCAGCGGCAGCGCGGCCAGGGGATGATGATTCGTACGGCCGTCAGCAACTCCGTGCTGAACGAGCTGACCAAGGGCAATCTGGGGCAGGTGTTCATCCTGGCGTTGGGGGCCACGCCGTGGCACATCGGCTTGCAGGCGACGCTGGCGCGCCTGGCGCCGCTGGCGCAGCTTCCCGGGCTGACGGTTATCCTGCGGGCGGGCAAGACGCGCCTCGCGGCCTGGGGCTACCTGGCCGTGATCGTGCCGCTGGTGTGCCTGGTGGCGCTGGCGCTTTCCGGTTGGAGCGGCCCGGCCGCGGTGATGGCGGGCATCGCGGCCTACACCGCCATGTCGGCCATCGGTTCGTTCGCCAACACGTCCTGGTGGCCCCTGCTTCAGGACGTGACCACCGGGGAGGCCAAGGGCGCCTTCTTCGCGCGGCTGCGGACGCGCCTGCGCACCGTGGAGCTGCTGGTGCCGATCGGCCTGAGCTGGTACGTCGCCCGGGCCGCCCTGCCGTGGCGGTTCGCCGTGCCCTTTGCGGTGGGGATCGCGGCCACGCTGATCGCGGCCTATTTCATGCGCCGGGTGCCGGAGCGACCCATGAGGGTCCGCCATGCCGGCCTGCTGCGTCGCATGCGCCTGGCCCTGCGGGTCACCAGCGTGCGGGCCTACCTGCAATTGGTGGTCCAGAGCTTTTTCACCGAGGGATTGATCACGCCCTTTTTCGTCGTGATGGTCCGCGCCTGCGGTCTGCCGGACGCCTACATCGTGCTGATGGGCGCGGCCGCGGCGGTGGGCCACGTGGCCGGGCTAGGCCTGTGGGCCCGCTCCGTGGACACCCACGGCGGCCGGCCCGCCCTCAGCCTGACGCTGGCGGGCGTGGCCTTGCAGGGCCTGGCCTGGCTGATCATTCCCACCGTCCCGGCCGGGGCCACGAAGCTGGCCGTCATCTGGCCGCTGCTGGTCTGGTCGCTGGCGTTTTACCTCTCGTGGGGGTTCTTCCGCGGCGGGTTCCTGATGGGCCGCACGCAGTTCCTGCTGGACGCCATTCCCCACCGTTTCCAGACCGACGGGTTTACGATCGTCAATCTGGCCGAGCCCGCCGGCGGGGCCTTGGGCGCCATGGTGGGCGGCCTCGTCTTCAACTGGCTGACCGTCCATCCCATCCACTGGGCGGGCATCGATGGGCGGGCGATGTACCTGGCCGTCGCCCAACTGGCCATGATAGCCGTCTGGCCGGCCAAGAGCCGTCTGGCCGGCCACGACCGGCAGACTACCGGACGCAAGTTCCTGGCCAACGGCTGGCAATTGCTGCTCGCCGGCCGAAGCGACCCCGACAGCCCCGGCCCCAAAAACCCTTGACCGCCAGCCGCTCCCCCTTATGATGGAATTGTCGCGCCCGCGGGCGTAGCTCAGTGGTAGAGCGTCACGTTGCCAACGTGAATGTCGTGAGTTCGAATCTCATCGCCCGCTTGCGACATGGGCTTGCCGCCACAGGTGGCAAGCCCATGTCGTTTCTCCAGCATGGCCCGCCCCTTTTATGTGCCCCCATTTTGCACCTTGACGGATTTCGGGATGTATCTTAAACTTAAAGTGTACATAGGGTTTCCTGCTGTGGACGTATAGGGAGATCGGCTGGGCTGGTCTGGGAGTACCGGCCGGGCCGTGTAAGGGAAGGGCAAGCTTCGCCAGTTTGCACCCCCACCCTCGCCCAGGTTCGGGCAGTCGTCCTTAAGTTGCGGCAGCGCACCCATTGTTTTCAACCTCCGCTGGGTGAAGCGGCGGAGAGGAACAAGCCGGTGTGACAGACCGGCTCTATAGTCAACGGGTAGGGCGAGCCTCGCTCGCTCGTCCCTCCTACCCCAGCCCGCTTTGGGCGAGTTTCACGCCAACGTGAGACGTGCTGCGCTCGTCACGTGACAAGCGCAGAAAAGAGCGTCCGGTGTCGCACCCCCAGCACCCGCGTGTGCCTTGCGGCTGCGGCCATCCGGACAAGTTATAGGGCCAGAAACGGGCCAGAAAGAAGAAAGGGAGCAGATTCATGAAGAAGGGACAAGTTCTGTTGTTGGGGCTCGTGGTGTGCTTTGCCGTCGGATCGGCCAGTGCGGCGATCCTGGGAACCGCCACAGCCAGTCTGACCGGCGAGTTCACCGATGGCACCATTACCCTCGGTGGCGTGCGCGATGTGACGGGCTACGGCGGGTTTTACATGCTGAACAAGACCGCCGGCACCGGCCAGGGGACGCTGATCCCCAACGGGCAGATCTACGCCGTGTGCATCGATCTGCCGCAGAATTCCATCGATAGCTCGTACACCTACGACGTGCGGATGCCTGATGAGGCGCCGATCACCACGGTCCCGCCGATGGGCGCTGCCCGCGCGGCGCAGCTTTCGGAACTGTGGGGCCGGTATTTCTCCCAGGCCGCCAGCGATCCCCAGAAGGCCGAGGCCTTCTCCGCGGCCGTGTGGGAAATCGTTTTCGAGACCGATGCCGCCCGGGACGTGACCAGCGGCGCGGGCTTCTATTGCACCGGCCTGGCGCCGGGCATGGACACGCTGGCCAACAGTTGGCTGGCCAGTCTGAACGGCACCGGCCCGATGGCCGACCTGCGGGCCCTGACGAGCTGCGATTATCAGGACTTCGTCACGGTCATCCCCGAGCCGGCTACGTTGAGTTTGTTAGGACTAGGCGCCCTGGCGATGCTTCGTCGCCGGGACCACGAGTAGGGCGCTCAATAACCCCTTGACCGCTCTTGAGGGGTCTGCCAGCGGGACGGTCTGCTCCGGTGCGCCGGGGCAGACCTCCCGCGGCTTTTTTTAATGGGCGGAACAAAATAATGGAGGGACGCGCTTCGTCGTGGCCGTTGATTGCCGCATTTCTGCAATAGACTGCCCCCAGCGTCGTTAACGCTATAGTACAAGTCGCGTCGGCGGAGACCGGCGCCAGAAAATTAGTAAAGGAGTAGTTTTATGAAGACGTCATGGATCGTTGGACTCATCGCCAGCCTGTTGATCGGCTGGAACGTAGCCTCGGCCGCCCCCCGTCAGAATGCCGTTGCCGGCCACACGCATGCGGCGATCAGCGCCAGCAGCAAGAAGGTTTCCAAGCACCGCCATCACCGGCATCATCGGCATCACAAGAAGCAAACCGCCAGCGCCAAGATCTAAGGCTCACGGCGAATACTTCGGCTGACGGCTCGCCGCCACTGGGCGAAAGCATGTTATGATTGGCTCGCCGTTCGTTTGGCCTTGGCGAGCCAATCGGTGCGGACGGTCACGCCCCAGCCGGGGCCGGAGGGCACCTTCAATTCTCCCTCGCGGGCCAGCAGGGCCGGAGAATACAGGTCCGTCTTCTGCCCGCCGGGCTCGATGCTGTATTCCATGAAGGCCCCGGCGTTGGGGATCGCGGCCAGGTAGTGCAGCGTGAACACGCGGACCATGGAACCGCCTCCGCCCGGCGAGTGCGGCGTGACGGGCAGGCCGGCCTCGGCCGCCATTTGGGCTACGGCCAGGGCGCGGCTCAGCCCGCCGACGTAGCACACGTCCGGCTGGACGATGTCCACCGCGCCCATGCGGATCATCCGGCCGAACTGCGCCAGGTCGGTGTCCTGCTCGCCCCCGGCGACGGGAATCGAGAGCACCGCGGCCACCTGCGCCGTCTGCTCCAGCTCCCAGTACGGGCAAGGCTCCTCGAAATGGCCCACGCCCTGCTGCTGGAGCATCTTGCCCACCTCGATGGCCCGGACGGGGCCGTAGCCGCTGTTGGCGTCCACCAGCAGGGTCGCGCCGTCGCCCACGGCCTTGCGGACGGCGGCGACGACCGATTCGGTCCGGCCCGGCCACTCGTCCACGTCGTGGCCGAGGCGCTTGGCAATCTTGAGCTTGAACGCGCGAAACCCGCCCCATTCTTTCGCCTTGAGAATCCGCTCGACTTCCTGCTCCGGCTTGGTGTCGCGACGCATGGCCGAGCCGTAGACGGCCACGCTCGTGCGTCGCTGGCCCAGCAATTGGCAAACGCTCTTGCCTTCGACCTTGCCTCGCAGGTCCCACAGGGCCGTGTCCAAGCCGGCCAGGGCGCGGCAGACGTAGGAGCCGGGAAACTTGTAGTTGGTCTCGATGATCCGCCGGCTCAGCACTTCAGCCTCCAGCGGATCGGCGCCCATCGCCAGCGGGGCGATCTGGCGGTGCAGGACCATGGCGGAGATGTCCGTGTTGTTGTGGGCCATCTCGCCGAGGCCCTCGGCGCCGTCGTCGGTCCGTACGCGAACGATGCCCAGCCGGGCCTGCTCGTCGGTAAACGTCTCAATGCTTGCGATTTTCATTTGCGGGTCCTAAACAGGGCCAACGGAAACCTGCCCCGCCACGGCGGGCAGGCAGCCGGCAGACAGGTTAGAATATCCGACGGTCACGCGCCTCGCATTGTACCGCCTTCCGGCGGCCGCTTCACGGTCAGGAGGCGCAAGCAAGCATGGCGATGGGCCGAAGAAGAAAAGGGTGAAAAGAATGCCGGACGTTGCGGTGCAGTTCGTGCCGTTGGCCCCAAGCCACGTTTCCGAGGCCCTGGCCATCTACAATGAGTACATCCAGACCACCACGGTGACGTTCCACCAGAAGCCTCTGGAGGCCGAAGAGTTTCGCAAGCTGATATTCTTTGGAGATTCCCGCTATGCGGCCTATGCGATCGTGGACGCCCAGACGGGGCGCCTGGCCGGGTATTGCGTGCTGGCCCCTTACAGGTCGCGCGAGGCCTATCGCCTGACGGCGGAGCTGACGATCTACCTTCGGCCGGGGTACGTCGGCCGCGGCCTGGGCACGAAGGCCGTCCGCCTGCTTGAAGAATACGCCCGCGGCCAGGGCTTCCACGCCCTTCTGGCCTCCATCTGCGGGGAGAACGTCGCCAGCATCAAGCTGTTCGAGCGGATGGGCTACGAGCGCGTCGCCTGCCGCAAGGAAGTGGGGTACAAGTTCGGCCGGTTCCTCGACGTCGTGGAATACGAGAAGATAATTTCCGAAAAATCTTCGCACGGAAAGTAGCCGCCGCGGCCAGCAATGGAGATGAGACCATGAACACGTGCCGTGTGGATTTCGCCGGCCTGCCCTGGATCAGCCCGGCCCCGGGCGTCCGCTACAAGGTCTGCAAGCAGGGCAACCGTCAGCTTCGGCTGGTGGAGTTCTCCGAAGGCTTCGTGGAGCCCGATTGGTGCACCAAGGGTCACATCGGGTACGTGCTGGCCGGGTCGATGGAGTTGCAGTTCCCCGACCAGACCGTAACCTTCGGCCCGGGGGACGGTGTGTTCATCCCCGCTAGCCAGGATTGCAAGCACAAGGGACGGGTGAAGTCCGGCGTCTTCCGCGTGGTCTTGGTGGAAGAGGCCTAGCCCGATGAAGCGTTGTCCGCGCCAATGATCGAGATTGTCGAAGCCCGCAGCCCCGAGGACTACGCCGCCGCCAAGGCGATAATTCAGGCCTACGCGCGGTGGGTGGGCATCGATCTGGAGTTCCAGAACTTTTCGCACGAGCTGGCCACGCTGACGACCATGTACGGCCCGCCGCGAGGGGCGATGTTGCTGGCCCGCGATGGCGACACCGTCGTCGGATGCGTCGGCCTGCGCGAGTTGGAAGCGGACGTCGCGGAAATGAAGCGGATGTTCGTGCCGCCGGAATATCGTGGTCGGGGCATCGGGCGGGGGCTGCTGGAGACCTTCATTGCCAAGGCCCGCGAGCTGGGGTACCAGGCCATCCGCCTGGACACCGTCCAACGCCTGGACGCGGCCGCGGCGATGTACCGCCGCCACGGCTTCGTGCCCATCGCCCCCTACTGCTACAATCCCGATCCCACGGCCATTTTCCTGGAACTGCGGCTGTAGGTGCCGGCTGAACCATGCGACGTTTCGTCGATTTACACGTTCACAGCACCGCCTCCGACGGCTGCCTGGCGCCGGCGGAGGTGGTCGCGCTGGCCGAGGGCCACAAGCTGGCGGCCGTGGCCCTGACGGATCACGACACCACGGCCGGGCTGGCGGAGGCGCGGGCGGCCGCGAAGCAGTTTCCATCGCTGCGATTCATCGCGGGCATTGAGGTCTCGGCCGCGTTTCCCGGCGGCACGCTGCACATCCTGGGGCTGGGCATCGACGAAACTTCCGCCGCCCTGGGGCGCCTCGCCGCCGAGCTGCGGGCGGCGCGGGCGGAACGCAATCCTAAGATCATTGCCAAGCTCCAGGCCCTGGGCCTGGCCATCGACATGGACGACGTGGCCGCGGTGCGCGGCAAAAAAGTGCGTGACGAAAATGTTCGCGGCGGGGAAGCGCATCACGATAAAGCCCCGTCCGTAAGGACGGGGATGGTGTTTTCTCCACCGACAAACAACAACACCATCCCCCACCTGACGGTGGGGGCTGAACCGCCGGTCTTGGGCCGGCTGCACATCGCCCAGGCGCTGCTGGCCAAGGGATACGTCCGCAGCCTGGACGAGGCCTTCGTCAAATACATCGGCCGCCGCGGCCCGGCCTACGTGGAGAAGGACAAGCTCCCGGCCTCCGCCGTCATCGCGGCCATCCACGCCGCCGGCGGCCTGGCCGCCCTGGCCCACCCGCCGCAATTGCGATACGCCAACCTCGCGCAGTTGGAGCGGATCGTGCGAGACCTGGCCGACAGCGGCCTGGACGCCATCGAGGCCTATCACAGCGACCACAGCCCCGCCCAGACGAGGGGATTCCTGCACCTGGCCCGGCAATTGAATCTCGGCGTCACGGGCGGCTCGGACTTCCACGGGCCGGCCAAGCCCACAGTCCATCTGGGCCGGCCCAAGGTCAGCATCACCATGATCGCGGGAATAGTGGCGGAGCGATTGTTGGGAAATGTATAGGGAGGCTTGTCGCGGCGTAGTCCCAAGCTCTTCGAGGGACGAAGCCGGAAGGTCGTAGCGGAGATTCCGCGGGAAATATGTTTCCCGCCCTACAGGCTCAATCGTTGTCTTCGATGTTAAATTCGATCTTGCTTTGGACCACGATTTCATTCACTACATCCGGCATTCCACTATCTTTCGCAACAGATTCAAACCGCTCCATGAGAACTGGTATATTGATAATCTCTTCGATGCAACCCATATACCGGTTGACTATCTTTTTGACCCGGTACGTTTCAAGGGCTTGGGCTTCGATCCTTGCACGTAATTGATCCGCGGAGTCACTTGACTTGACGACGAAGGTGATCGGATAGCGTTCGATCTTGTCGATGTCCAGGAAATACTTCCGCGCGTCCACGGTTTCGGTAACCTGAAAGAAGCGGCCCAACGGTTTCATCACGAAGTCAATCCCCCCATCATTAGCGTTGGTTCTTCCTGTCTTATACAAAGTGAGATGATCCTCTTCGATTTCATCCTCACTCCAACCCCAGTAAATGAACTGACTTCCATAGAACCGTTTCAAAATAGCAAAGCTAACAATCTCAAAAATCCTCGCGTCGACATTCGGATCAAGCAATCCAGCAATGAATGCTCTGACTTCCGCCGGATTCTTGTCTTGCAGCTTGGCAATCTTCACACAATCGCTTATGAAACTAGAGAATGCCCGTTGTTTAGCGTCTATGTAGGCGTCGATAATCTCTATCACAACCTCGGAGATGTTGTACTCCTTTTCTCCAACTTTGATTAGCAGAAGGGCTTCGTTGACCCAATATCGGTTCGTCTTTGGGTCTCGCATGATTGGGGAAAGCTGGCAAGCCGGGAAAAATCGCTTGAACTCCTCATTCAGTCGATGATTGAGTGCATGATTTTGTAGTTTGCTGCCAAAAGGCAATTGCCGTTGGCGCCGAAACAAATCGGCGAACCGTGCTCCGTCATAATCACTGTACTCGCCGGATTGATGAAAGCCCTTCTTGACGTAATCTTCGACAAGAACGTATAGGGCGTAGTGATTCGCGAAGGCTGAGCGTGCCTTTGATCCCCGCGAAGCCGACTTGGTCTTGATATTTAGATACTGAAGTAGGTGGCTTGCGGCAAATACGCCCTCGCCTGCTTTGCCGAAATGCCTTGTCAGTATGGATAGGATGACCGGAGTAAACTGGTGCTCCATAGATCACTCCACAAACAAGCTTGTCTTCTGTGCACTATTTACTCGCACGTAGGTTTTCTCCAAGGGCTCCAACTTCACGCCGTTCAATGATTTCGCGAGTCCAAGTCGTCGAAGCCCGATACGTACATAAGCTTCTTGGAGTTCGATTCCGATGCTCTTCCGCCCCAGACGATTAGCAACCATGGACGTTGTGAAGGTTCCGCTAAACGGGTCTAGAATGGTTTCTCCAGGGTTGCTACTTGCCAGAACAATCCGTTCTAGAAGGGCCTCTGGCTTCTGTGAAGGGTGTTCCTCGTATTCATCCATCCGGTAGCGAACTCGTGGGATTGACCAGACGTTGCCGGGAACCTTTTTGGCGTTGTATGGCGCAGGCGTGGGTTTTCGGTAGTCAATTAGCTTGCGTTGCGCCCCCGTCCTTGCTTCTACCAGGATGCTTTCGGCGTTGAATGTATACCGATCGCTATCCTTGACGCAGAACAGAATCGGTTCGTACAGTGACCCGTAGCGTTTGCGAGCCTGAACCCCGGAGGAGTCATAATGCCACACGATACGCGAGAGTATGTGGGCGTGTCTCCGCAGGTACAGGTCCAAGTACGGCATACACTGGGTGCTGCACATTATGTACATGCTGCCAGTATCCTTTAACTTGGCCAGGCAAAGATCCAGCCACTCCTTGCACCAATCGGCGTAAGCTTCGTCAGATGGCCATTGGTCGACAAAATCGGAGAACCTCTTCCCGATGTTGTAAGGAGGGTCAGCAAAGACAAGATCAATACTTCGGTCCGGTATCTCAGGAAGCACTTTGAGACAATCGCCCCAATAGATTATCTGTCCGTCTTTCTCAAACTTCTTTGGCATTATCGTGTTCATTGCCGATCATACCTGTATCGTTTTCCTCACTCCATTGCCCGTAATTATACGGGGTGGGCGGTGGTCCACAAGGACTGCCGAATGCCATGCTTCGGTGAAACCTAGTCCGTAGGGCGTGCGTGCCACAGGCTGCTCACATTTTTCGAATCACTCCCACGACGACGCCTTGGACGTCCACGTCGCGGGCGAAGATGGGCTTGAACTCGGGGTTGGACGGCTGGAGGCGGATGCGGCCCTTTTCGCGGTAGAACTTTTTGAGCGTGGCCTCGCCGTTTTCCAACAGGGCGACGACCGTCTGGCCGTTGCGAGGCTCCTGGCCGCGGCGGCAGACGACGAAGTCCCCGTCGGTGATGTGATCGTCGATCATGCTGTGGCCGCTGACTTGGAGCACGAAGGTTTCCGCCTCGGAACCGCCGGCGGCGGGGCCGGTGGATCCGGTGGAAAAAAGTTCCTCCAGGTCCAGGGATTCGCGGTCCTCGACGGCCTCGATGGGCCTTCCGGCGGCCACACGCCCGGCTAGGGGCAGACGCGTCGGCCGCTCGTCCTCGAAGGCGAAGTCATCCGCAATCTGCAAAGAGCGGGCCTTGTGCCGCGGGCCGCGGTGCAGCAGGCCTTTTGCGGCTAAGGCCTCGACGTGCTCGAAGACCGTCACCTTGCTGAGGTGCAGCCGGTCGCCAATCTCCTGCATCGTCGGGGAAAAGCCATGCTGCCGGCGCCAGTCGCGGATGAGCCGCAGAATCTCCAACTGCCGGGGCGTGACGGTAGGTTCCTTGCTCATGGTCGCTCTCCCTTTTTGCCAGTTCTGTCAGTTCTGTCAGCAATGGGCCGAAGTTTTGGCCGGCTGCGGCGTCGCCGCCTGGCGCGGCGGGCGTGCCGTCGGGCGACGGCTCGCGGGCCGGGCCGACCTTCATCGGTCTTTTTCCACCGCTACCGGTCGCGGTCGGAGCGGCCACGGCCAGCATTGTGGCAGCCAACTCCGCCGGCATGGCCAACCCGGCCAGCGGCTTCGACGCCGAGCTCAGCCGAAGCGGCACCGAGCCGCGGGCCAGCACGGCCACCGCAGCCGGCCTGGCGGCCTGCCGCGGCCAGCGGCGCAGGCCGTCGGGGCCGAGGGCTACCAGCGGCAGCTCGCCGCCGTAGGCCGCCGCGGGGTTTTCCGGCGTTTTTTCCGCTACTGCTTCCGCCACCCACGGCCGGCCGCCGCTTCGACTGCGCTCAGCATCGGAGACACGCGGCCAAGTCCGCACGAAGTCGCCACCGGGGCCGAACTGACAAATCGGGATATCCTGGTCCATGATGCTCACCTTCTGCTGCCAGGCCGCTAAACCCCGCCGAGGCGGGGCCGCAGATCCCGAGTACGTTCGGCCTCTGTTAGCGGCGATGGTAGCCTAACATCGGCCTAACGTCAAGGATGGCTTGAATATTTTTCTGCGAGCAGCCAGCCGGCCTGGCGGCCTGCCTACCGGTAGGCAGGCCTAATCTTTCCGGGGGTTCCTCAGCCGGCCAACTTGCCTGCCGGCAAGCAGGCCGGCGGCGGAACCAGCCTGCCTGCCTGTAGGCGGGGCGGTTACGCCTATATATGGTGGCCTGCTTTTCGCCGGAACCCACCGGTAGATGCTTTTCTGCCAGCTCTATCGGCCGAAAGGTGCGGCGGACTTGAGGGCCACTAGCGGGGGATCGGGTTTTACCGGGTAGGGCGGCCCTTAAAAAGCAACAGAGCGCCAGGTGAGTTACCTGGGCCCTGCCGCTCACAGCTATGCGTCCTGCCGGAGATCACGCGGGCGTGAGTCGGCAGGAACCGCGTCCAAGGGCTTTTTTGCAAACGACGAACAACAGTTCCAGCTCACCACTTGGGTGGGCCGGCGTCTTCGTCATTAGGCTTCTGGCGGCTTTCCAGCATACGCCGAAGGTAGCCGTTCTCCCTTCGAGTGGCCTCCAGATCAAACACCACGTACTTCACCTGCAAACGCAGATAGTCCAAAATGTCTTCCATCGTCGCGCCGCTGAGATTCACTTGGTGCGCGGCGAAATCCTCGCCCTCACCAACGCGGTGCAGCAGAGTGAGGACTTCGCTCAACTCCTCGAGCCGCTTCTTTAAAGCCGCCTCATTCATGGCAGCCCTTTCACAAATTTCGGATGACCATATTGATAAATCCGCACGTCATCCTGATTAAGGGCAATCGGGATGCCAGACGAAAGACTCGGAATTTATGAGGCCGACCACGACATAAGCCATTTCCGGTTAGATAGTTGCGACCATAAAAAACGCGTGGGTATGCAGGTTAGTTGTTCCATCTGCGCAGGATAGTTGCGTTAAGGCAACATGAATATAGCTACATATTGTTATTTATCTTACGAAAGCTCAGCATTCCTGCGCAGAATGTGTTTCCATCCGATGTTGCCTCTAGGAAACATGCTGCAAAATATAAACATCTTCGGAATTGCGCAGAAGATTTGACCTATGGAAATCAGCGGCGTGGATCATGCCCTGGCCGCCGAAGAGGAAAACCCTTCGACACAGAGACGCAGAGGAACAGAGAAAGTGAAAGAAAGAAAAAGAGGATCGAACTCTTCTCGGCCGTTCTCTGCGCCTCTGTGTCGAGCTCTTTATTTCTCTCCGTGTCTCTGTGTCGCATTCTTTCGGTTGCAGTCTGTCGCGGCGTGCTGTAATCTTCGGCCGATGTCGATGACAAGATGACAAAAGGGGGCGACGGTTGCCCTGGCAAATCGGCGCTAGAATGTAATGTGCCCACGACCATGACAAAGCAGTTACCGATCATCTTGGCCTCCGCCTCGCCGCGACGGCGGGAGCTTTTGGCCCAGGCGGGCATACCGTTTGAGGTCATCGTGCCGACGCTGGCCGAGGTGGACGGCGCGATGGAGCGTCAATCGCCGGCCCAGCAGGCCGAGGCGTTGGCGTTTTTCAAGGCCAGCACCATCCGCGACAGCCACCCCGATCGCTGGGTCCTGGGGGCCGACACGATCGTCGCCCTGGGCGAGTGCGTCCTGGGCAAGCCGCGCGACCGCGCCCACGCCGCCGAGATGCTCGCCTCGCTGGCCGGCACGCGACACGCCGTCATCACGGGCGTGGCGCTGCTGGGCCCGGCCGGGCGGAGCATCGCCTCCGACACCACGTTCGTGACCATGCGGAAGCTGTCGGCCGAGGAGCTGGCCGCGTACCTGGACAGCGGCCAATGGGCCGGCAAGGCCGGGGCGTACGGCATTCAGGAAATCGGCGACCGGTTCGTGGAACGCGTCGAGGGCAGCTTCTCCAACGTCATGGGCCTGCCGATGGAGCTGGTGGAACGCATGCTCCAACAGATGATCGGAAAGCAGACTGGTTGATGGGTCAACTGGTCAATCGGCAAGAATTGGCCCGGTGATCGGTGCCGTGGCCGCGGAGCCTGCGGCCACGCAATCCAATTGACCAGCGACACAAGGATCATGAAACCACTTTCGGGCGCCTTCACGTGCTTTCTGCTGGCCGGGGCCGCGATGACCCTCGACTGCCCCGACGGCTGCCGCCGGGAATCGCAAATGCAAACGCAATCACCAAAAGTTACGATCCGCGACAAGACCTGGTCCGTGGAGCTGGCCACGACGCCCCAGCAGGTCGAGCATGGCCTGGCCGGCCGAAAAGAACTAGCCGCCGACGCGGGGATGCTGTTCATCTTTCCCCGCCCGGCCGTGCGCGACTTCTGGATGCAGGGCTGCTTCATTCCGCTGGACCTGGCCTTCCTGGACGAGCACCGCCGCGTCGTGGGCATCTACACGATGGCCGTCGAGCCCGATCAGGTCGGCCGAGCGATCTACCGCTCCCCGGCCCCGGCCAAGTATGCCCTGGAAGTCAACGCCGGCGCCCTGGCGGCCGCGGGCGTCAAAGTCGGAGACGTGGTCGCCTTTGGCGGAGATATTCCTCGCTAAACCACTGGCCGCGGACTCCGCGGCCACGGCACCGGGCAGATACGGGCGTTCAGAAGTTGGCAATTCGTTCAGCGATGCGCCAGTCGACTGCTTGAATCTGGTTATCCACAAGACAGTCTGCCGGCCTTTCCACTGATAGGTCAACTGCCATTTGCCCCCTCTTCTCAAGGTCTTGGCGGATATTCGGTGGCAGTAAGTCCCACCAACTAATCTTTAGATACTTGTTCTCGAAGTACTCGAATGCGTATCTGGTTATCGCATCACCCAGGCGAACGTCGCCGATCTCATCTAGTGACTGTATGAATTTTTCACAGGCACCGCAACCTCCCGAAAGCCATGCGAAGATAATCAAGCCCCTATCTGTCCCATCGGCAAGCACATTGACAGTTATAGTATCCCACATGGCCGTTGCATCACTGCGGTCCTGGAGGTAATTCCCGTTAAAATCCTCATCAGGAAACAGACATCCATTAAGCATAAAATCGGGCGTGTTTTTGAGGCGGATACAGTAGTATCGCACCCCAGAGAAGTTTTTTTCCAACAGCATTGAGTCAAACCTGTCTTTAACCCGCTTGATCTGTCTGAACTTGATTTGTAATGCTTTTTGTAATTCTTCAATGTCAGTCTGGGTTTCCGGACGCTGGCCGCAGCTTAACTGCCGCCTAATGGGCGCACATTCGATGGCGGCTAGGCTTCGACTGAACTCGTAGCAGACCGATCTATAAGCAAGCAGAAACACGTGCTCATTGCATGTGACAATGGAACTCTTCTCGATGGGGGCGAATGTTTCTGCGTCGTGTTTCTCGCAAAATATGGGAACCACCGAGGCATCACTTATCCCCAGCTTTTTAAAGACTAACTTCCCCTTGTCGCTGATTAGACCGCCAAGATCCCTCTGGGAGCCATAAACGTGCCCATGCTCAGCTATCTTCTCCAACTGTGCACGTTGCACAGTATGAGCTTCGATAATCGCTCCCGAACAGTTCTCTTTACTCGCACTAGGATGAAGACATCTTTTTCTTCGAAGCTGCTTTCTAGTTTCCAGGATTATTTCGGAAATGGGTGGTGGCCTGATCCCGCCTGGAGCGCCATGGCATTTTTTAAATTTGCGACCAGATCCACACCAGCATTTGTCATTGCGCCCGATCTTAATGTTCTTTTCCTTCTTCACGAACAAAAAGCCCCATAGGGCGGGCACCGGGTTGCCCACGGATATTCTAATTGACCGACCCGCCGAACGCGACGTTTACCATCGCGGAAGGAATTTTCCTGTCCGTTTCATATATTCCCGGTATTCGTCGCCGAACTGTTCCAGCATCATCCGTTCTTCCGGCCGGACCCGCGACGCGAAAATAGCCACCGCCCAGGCCACCAGAAACAGGGGAATCCAGTTGCCCAGCACGAGGCCCAGGCTCGTCGCCCACACCAGGATGGCCGTGTACATGGGATGCCGCACTCGCGCGTAAGGGCCGGTCGTAATCAGCCGGTGGCCCGCGCGAAGCTGCAACTGGGCTGACCAGAACCGCCCCAGCTCCACGTGCGTCCAGGTCCACAGGCCCAGGCTGGCCAGTCCCACGGCGAAGGCCGCCCATCGCAGCCAGGCCGGCAAGTAGAAGGCGAACCACCGCATCCGGATGCAACGAAGGTCAATCATCGCAAATAGGGCGATGAAGAACAGGAGCGCGGCCACTCGGACGGCGAATGCCCCCCATCCCTCGCGATGAATGGCGGCCCGATCCGGCATGAGCCGTTCGCCCGCCAGTCGCACGCGGAACGCGAACCAGCAGCGCATCAAGACCATCAGTCCGATCAACGTCCAGAAAGCGATTTGGAATGTTCTCTCACTGTTCATCGCAGTCCTGTAGGGCGGGCGCCAGGCTACCGGCAGGCAGGCCTGTGCACCCTCGCTTACTTCGTTTTCTTCTGATCGCGAGCCTCAATCCTGATGTGGAACGGCCCTGGCTGTAGGTCAAGCGGCAGAACTGATTCTTTCCCCTCTTGTCGGGCTATGATTATCTTATTCCCTTCTTTTTCGGCCTCGAGTCGCCAGACCACCTTAGAGTCCCCTTCGATTATAACGACCGGCTGTCCACCTTCTTTAATTGACGCCCCAATGAACCGATAGAGTTCCCGCTTTTCCTCAGTACTGCTCATGCTTCCGCGTAGGATCCATCCTCTCGCGGCATGACCTTCGACTGTTCCATCGAGTGGGTATACCGTGGAAGGTATTTTGTTGGGTTCAGCTGACGAGGATACCGTGACTTCACCTCCAAGCCCAATCTGAGGTTCGTCGTCAGGTGGGGGACCGCCATTCCACACAATAGTAAGAACGATGGGGCGCAACGTGTTTTTACTGGTAAAGGGTCCGTTCCTTGATGTGCATCCCACAGGTTCGAGCATCGCCCATAGAGCTGGAAATACTCCAACGGCTATCGAGAAAAGGCATGTCGGAATAATTTTCCGAAAGGCTCTCCCACAAGGTCTTACCTGTTGCGGATCAAAATGTGTGGCCATGAGATATCCTCTCTGTAAATGGCACCCTGCCGGCAGGCAGGCCTGTGCACCCTCGCTTACTTCGTTTTCTTCTGATCGCGGGCCTCAATCCTGATATGGAACGGCCCTGGCTGTAGGTCAAGCGGCAGGGCTGACTCCTTCTCCCCTTGTCGGGCTACGATTATTTTATCCCCACCTTTGGCAGCCTCGAGCCACCAGACAACCTCGGAGGTCCCTTCAATCACAAGCACCGGATGTCCCTCTTCCATAACCACTGCTACAAGGATGTGATATACCTCTTTAGTTTCCTGGCCAGAGTCGGTTTCAAGCCATACCGAATCTCCTGTTGCAGGGTGGCCTTCGACTGTTCCCGAAATCATATGTAGCGAAGAATTGTGGGGGGCATCAGATGACCATTGCATAAGTCTTCCGCTAATGCTCGTCTTCGGAACCTCGTTCCCGCCGGCCCCAACCCCGCCCCAGTCAATACGAATAACTACGGGGGGCAAGGGGAGATGTGCTTTTCCAAGCCATCGCGAACATCCTGCGGGGCCTAGAAACCCAAGCGGAACAACACATGCCCCAACTACCGTTATGAAAAGGCATGTCCAAGCAGTCCGCCGAAATTTTCGTCTGTGGAATCTTGTCCGTTGCATATCAAAATGCGTGACCATGAGATGTCCTCTCTGTAAATGGCACCCTGCCGGCGGGCAGGTCAACCCATTGACCGATCGATTTCCCTATAGGTGCCGGCTGCGGAGGATGGACACGATCAGCCAGATTCCCAGCACGGCCGCGGCCAGGTAGCCCAGCACGCCCAGGGACTGATAGCCGATGAGTCCCAGCACGTTGCCTTTCTGGGCGACCAGGAAGCTGGAGGCGATCAGCAGGCCGGCGATAATCAGGCTGAAGCTGACGCGGTTGGAGCTCTTGTCCAGCGTGTGGACCAGGTCGTCCAGGTGCTCGTGGTGGACGTGCATCTGCACGGTGCCGCGTTTGAGCTTGCCGAGCAGGACGGCCAGGTCCTCCGGCAGATTGGCCACCAGCTCGGCCGCGTCGCGCATGGCCTGCCGGCCGCGGCGCAGCACGGTGCGGGGGTCCAGTTGCTCCAGGCTCAGCCGCGTGGCGAAGGGGCGGAGCTGCTCGATGATGACGAAAGCCGGGTCCATCGTCCGCGCCATGGTCTCGATGGTCATCAGGCTTTTGAGCATCAGCGTGAATTCGCTGGGCGGCCGCACGCCGTGGCGGCGCATCATCTCGAACGTCTGGCCGATGATCTTGGCAAAGGGAATCTCCGCCAGCGGCAGGCCGTAATAGGTGGCGAAGACGTCCTCGATGTCGTCCGTCAGCTCGGCCGGGTCGGTGCGGTCGGCCACGACGTCGGCCCGCTGAAGGGCGCGGACCATACGACCGGCGTCCTGGTCCACCACGGCCAGCACCAGCTCGGCCACTAACCGGCGGTTGAACGTGCTGAGCCGCGCGACCTGGCCGAAATCCAGCAGGGCGACCACGTTGTCCGGCAGGATGAACAGGTTGCCGGGGTGCGGGTCGGTGTGGAAGAAGCCCAGGTCGAAGATTTGGCGGAGGATGAAGTCGGCCCCGCGGCGGGCGATGATCGCCCCGTCCAGCCCGGCCGCCTGGATGGCCGCTAGACTGGTGGGCTTGACGCCGTCGAGGTACTCCATCGTCAGCACGCCGGCGGTGCACAGGGCGTCCACCGTGGCCGGAATGTGCACGGTGGCATCATCGTGGAAGTGCCGGGTGAACAGGCGCATGTTGTGCCGCTCGTGGTCCAGGTCCACCTCTTTGCCGACGGCCTCGGTGAACTCATGGGCCACGACCACCGGATCGACTGCCCGCTCCTGCTGTCCCGAGCCGCGGATCAGGGCGGCCAGGTCCTCCAGGATTTCGCACTCGGTGCGGATGGTCTGGACGATGTTGGGCCGGCGGACCTTGACGGCCACGACTTGCCCGTCGTGCGTGACGGCGCGGTGCACCTGGGCGATGCTGCCTGCGGCGATGGGTTCGGAGTCGAACTGGCTGAAGAATTTCTCGAGCGCCCCGCCCAGCTCCCGCTCGACCTCCTTGCGGATCTTGTCGAACCGCTCGGGGGCGACGCGGTCCTGGAGGCGCTCCAGCTCGGTGATGTAGGCCGGCGGCAGCAGGTCGGGGCGCGTGCTGAGGAGCTGGCCGAGTTTGATGAAGGTCGGCCCCAGCTCCTCCAGCGCCAGCCGCAGCCGCTCAGGCCGCCCCCGGCTGTCGCCGGCGCCGCGACGCCGCCCGGAAGGCACCAGCCGGTGCAAGCGCATGCCCAGCGACTCCACCAGGTCGCCCAGGCCGTGCTTCATCAGCACAGTGACGATGTGGCGGTAGCGCCGCAGGTGATCGACGGTGCGGAAGACGCGTGGCCGAAGGGGCGGCATGGGCTACTTCCTGCCGGCCCGCAGGCGGTCGATCTTGGCTTCTAGGCGCGCCAGGTCGGACTTGGTCGCCACGTTGAGCTTGGCCAGGGTGGCCTTGATCTGGTCGCCGATGAGCCGCTCCAGCCCCGCTCGCTTTTTGCCGGCTTCGCTCATCAGCTTCTTGATGACGTCGGCGTGCTTTTGCCGGGCGACCTGGCCGTGCTTGACGTACTCTTCGAAGATTTTTTCCGCCCGATCGCGGCTCATGCTCAACGCGCCCAGCCCGGCCAGCACAAACTTGTCGAGTTTTTTCATCATGCCTGTCTCCCTTGTCTAGTGGCCCGCGGCGGCCAAGGCGCCACGCGGACGACTAATCATAGTCGATTATTCCGTCGCTCGTTCGGTTAATCGGCCCGGTGGCCCTGCGTTCACTTCAGTTTGTCGCGGAGCGTGTCCAGGTAGAGTTCGCGTGCCCGGCGGGCAAGGGCCTCCAGGGCCGGCTCGCGGACCTCTCCGGTGGCGATCTCTTCCAGGGCCTTGCGGCCCAGCGCCCCGAACTGCCGCAATTTGTCGGCCTCGAGCTCGGCGGCCTCGACGTGATCGCGGGCCATCTCCAGACAGAAGTTGATCACGAAGTGGTGCAAGTCCGCCGTCGCCAGGTCCTTGCGATGCTCCAGCGGCACGGGCGGCGACCCGCCGGCCCGGGTCCGCAGCCCGCGCTCCCGCTCCAGCATCGCTTCGGCCTCGGCCCGGGCCTTTCGTTCCCCTTCCTCGTCGATGTCCGCCAGAGGCAGGAGATCTTCCTCGGCCACAGGCGACGGGATGTAGGTGCTCTGGTGGCAGAACGGGCACTTGCCCCGCTTGCCGCCGGCCTCGTCGGGGGCCTGAACTTCCCTGTGACAATGCTCGCACTGGAATTGAATGCCCATCGTCTACCTCCCCTGGTCTTAGCGACCAGCCGTTTAGTACGACAAACAACAAATTCGAATATCGAAATTCGAAATAAACGACAATTCAGCAAACGGCAAATAAAGGTTTCCGTCCTGTGTTTCTTTGGTTGTCGTTTGGTCTTGTTGGTGCTTGTTTCGAAATTCGGATTTCGAAATTGTCTTTTGTCGTATCCTTATCGTTTCTGCATCAGCGATCCCATGATCAGCAGGATGGCTCCGGCCAGGGCGATCGCGCCGCCGGCCAGCTCCGCCACGACCATCAGCAGCTTCACCAGCAGCAGGAACAGTCCCAGCGTCAGCAGGGTCCCGCCCGTCAGGATGAGCGATCGCGAAAGCATGGTGCGGTTTGACCATGACACGATTTCGCCCTTTCGAAAGAGAGGTTCCCGGCGGCGCTTCTTTGTCGCCGCTATCGCCTTTATGATAACAAGCGGCAAAGCAAGTGCGTAGTGCGTAGAAGCGATCTTATGCGTGAAGGCAAAGCCATCCGGAACCTGGCCGAGCGCGTCAGCCGCGAACTGCTCCCGGCCGTCCGCCGGCCCGGGCAGTACGTCGGCCTGGAGACCCACGCCCGACGCCGCAACGTGCACGCGGCCGAGGTCACCGTGGCGCTAGCCTTCCCCGATACCTACTCCATCGGCATCAGCCACCTGGGCAGCCAGATCCTCTACCAGATCCTCAACGACATCCCCGCCGTAGCCGCCGACCGGACCTACTGCCCGCGGCCGGACGCCGAGCAGCTCTGCCGCGACCGCGGCCTGCCGCTGTGGGGCTGGGAAAGCCGCGGCGCGGTGGGCGACTTCGATATCCTGGGGTTTTCGCTGTCCTACGAGATGTGCGCGACCAACGTCCTGACGATGCTGGACTTGGCCGGCGTGCCGCTACGGGCCGCCCAACGCGGGCAGGAACACCCCATCGTCGTCGGCGGTGAGGCCCTGGCGGATGCGCCGGAGGCGATAGCGGACTTTTTCGACGTCTTCCTGCCCGGCGACGGCGAGCAGACCATGCCCGCGCTGGTGGAGTTGGTCTGCCGCGCCAAGCACAGCGGCGCCACGCGCCAGGAACTGCTTCTGGAGGCCGCCCGGACGATTCCCTCAGCCTACGTGCCGCGGTTCTACACGCCGCGATACGATGAGGCCGGCGACTTCGCGGGCCTGGAGCCGACCGACAGCGCCCTGCCGCTGCCGAAAAAAATTCCACGCGCGCACATCGCCAGCCTGGCCGACAGCCCCGCCGACACCAGCCCGCTGGTGCCACTGGCCGAAGCCGTCCACCAGCGCGTGGTCATCGAGATTGCCCGCGGCTGTCCGAACAGTTGCCGCTTCTGCCAGGCCGGGCACACGCGCCTGCCGGTGCGGATCCGCGGCGTCGAAGAAATTATCGCCATCGCTCGTGCGGCCCTGGCCGCGACGGGGTACCGCGAAATTTCACTGCTAAGCCTGTCGTCGGCCGACTATCCGCACCTGGAAATGCTCATCGACCGGCTGAACGCCGAGTTCGCCGGGCGGCACGTCTCGGTCTCGCTGCCGTCGCTGCGAGTGGGCAAGCTGCTGGCCAACCTGCCGCGGCTGACCAGCGTGGTGCGCAAGGGCGGCCTGACCATCGCGGCCGAGGCCGGCTCGCCGCGGCTGCGGGAGGCCATCGGCAAGGACATCTCCGACGCCGACATGATCGCCGGCGTCCAGGCCGCCTACGCCGCCGGCTGGCGGCACGTGAAGGTGTACTTCATGGCCGGCCTGCCGGGCGAGACCGAGGCCGACGTGGACGCGATCTACGACCTGTGCCGCCGGCTTTCCGACGCCCGCAAGGCCGTCGACGGCCAGCGCGGCGCGATCACCGCGTCGGTCTCCTGGCTGGTGCCCAAGCCGCACACGCCGATGCAGTGGTGCGCGATGCGCGAGGCCGACTACTTTTTCGCCGTTCGCCGCCGCCTGCGCGAGCTTTCCCGCCGCAGCCCCATCAGCTTCAAGTTCCACCGCATCGAGCGGAGCATCCTGGAGGCCGTGATCGCACGCGGCGACCGCCGCGTCGGGGCAGCCATCGAAGCTGCCTGGCGAGCCGGCGCCCGCATGGATGCCTGGGATGAGCACTTCGACTTCGCCCACTGGCAAGCCGCGTTCGATCAAACCGGCATCGACCCGGCCCGCTACGCCCACCGCGAGCTGCCGCTAGACAAGCCCCTTCCCTGGTCCCACATCGCGGTCCACAGGAGCGAAGATTTCTTGCGAGGGGAGTATCAAAAAATGATGAACGCGTTGGCGTAGGACGTAAAGGTCTGCGGGGAGATAGCCCCCGCCGTCAGGCGGGGGATGGTGTTGGATGTGGCGACACTATCCCCGCGCTTACGCGCGGGGCTGTAGGCTACCACAGCACGTCTCGTGCGTCGAAGACGGGGCCATCGGTGCAGCAGAGGGAAAACTTCCAGCCCGCCTCGTTGTCAGCCTTGGTTTTGACGATGCAGGATTGGCACGTGCCCATGCCGCAAGCCATGTGGCGCTCCAGGGCGAACTGGCACTCGATGTCTTTAGCCTGAGCCTGTCGAAGGCTTGCAGTCTGGCACGCGGCGGCCACGGCCTGCATCATCGCCTCCGGGCCGCAGGAATAGACCACCATTGGCCCCGGGCCTGTAGGGTGGGCAACTTGTTGCCCACCGGATTTCGTCAGCCATCGTTCGAAGGCTTCGCTGACCATGCCGCGGTAGCCCAGAGAGCCGTCATCCGTGGCCACCACGGTTGAAGCGCCATGCGCGGTGAATTCCACGATGCACGGCGTGGGCGTGCCATCGGTTGCGATTTTTGCCTTGGGCACCACAGTCAGCGGCAGCAAATCGCCTGATCGTGCGCCGGCGAATGCGACGGTCTTCTTGCCCGCGGCGGCCAGGGCCTCGGCTAGATACACAAGCGGCGGGATGCCCACACCCCCGCCGACCAGCACGGCCTGCGGCGCGTCATCGCGAATAGCAAATCCGTTGCCCAGAGGCCCAAGCACGCTGATTTGATCCCCATCCGCCAGGCCGGCCAGCCATCGCGTGCCCGTGCCCACGATGCGATAGATGAAGGCCAGCTCTACCTGTCCGTCGCGACGGTTTTTTCTGCCGGCCAGGCTCATCGGCCGGCGGAGGAACGGCTCCTTGTCGCACAGTTCCGCTTGGCTCAGCCGCGGCGGCCGATCGGCGGGCCAATCGGTGACCTTGGCGCTGACCGGCGGCTCCAGGCCGCGGCATTGGACCTGTGCGAACTGTCCCGGCCGGGTCGGCGGGAAATGCTCCAGCAGCAGTTGCAGGCGGCAGTGCTCGCGGCAGATGGCCCGATTGGACAAAACCTCCGCGGTGAATACCCCTCGCGCGGCGGTGCGGTCCTGCGCGTCTGCGGCCTGGTTGCGAGCGGACATTTTTCGGCTATTCGGCTATTCGGTCGGACTAGACGACGGAGCGGTTTTCTTCTTCATGGGCGGCGTGCTCGGATTGACTGCGGTTTTCGTCCTGGCGGGCGTGGTTGATGCCGAGCTTGGCGCCGTACAGCCGATACACGTCGTCCGGCGAAAGCCCCAGGAGCTGGCAGAGGCTGATCCAGAAGAACAGCATGTCGGTGACCTCGACGCGCGCGTTCTGGACGTCCTGGAGCTCGTACTGGCGGCCTTCCTTGGCCTCGCGGTACCAGTGCTTCCAACTGAGGCAGTGCTGGATCTCGTGGCACTCATCGGCTAGGGCGTCGATGTGATTCTTCATCGCCCGGCCGACCTTCAGCCGCGTGGCCGGGTCGGCCTGGCCGCCGCCGGCTTGCAGGGCCGCCACAAGCGCCCGGCCGAGCGCCAGCGTGTCGATGCCCGCTTTGCGATTCAGCTCCGCCTGAAGCGGCCAGATGTCCTCCAGCGAGTTGATGGTCCGATCCGCCATGGTTCGCTCCTTTGAGATTCAGCAGCCGCCGCAGCCCATCAGTGTAGGCCGATTGCCCCTGAAGGCAAGGGCGCACCGCCAATGAAGGCTTTATCGCCGGGGCCAGGCGGCTACAATGCCAGCCATGTGCGGATTTGCCGGTGAGTTTTTTTTTGGCAAGGGCGCGGGTCGCGCGGACCTGGCGCTAATGGAAAAGCTGGCCGCCCGGCTCGTCCATCGCGGGCCCGACGAGGAAGGCGGCTTCCTGTCGTCCGACGGGCGATGCGCGATCGGCTTTCGCCGCCTGGCCATCATCGATCCGCCCGGCTCGCACCAGCCGATGAGCAGCCCCGACGGCACGCTCACCGTCGCGTTCAACGGCGAGATCTACAATTTCCGCCAGCTCCGCCAGGAGCTCACCGCTCAGGGCTGCCGCTTCCGCACGGCCGGGGACACCGAGGTCCTGCTGCACCTGTACCGCCGCGACGGGGCGGACATGCTGCGGCACCTGGACGGGATGTTTGCCTTCGCAATCTACGACGCCCAGGCCGGGCGGTTGATGCTGGCGCGAGATCGCCTTGGCGAAAAGCCGCTGTGGTACGCGGCCCTGGCGGGCGCAATCGTCTTTGCCAGCGAGGCCAAGGCGATCCTGGGGCATCCTGCGGTGGACGCGTCCGTTGATTTTCAGTCCATAACATATTATCTGACAATAGGTTACATTCCTGCTCCAGCTTCGGCATATCGCGGCGTACGAAAGCTCCCTCCAGCTCACTGCATGATAATTCCCGCCTCGGCGTTCGGCTGTCCGGCGCCGCAGCGTTACTGGCAGCCGGCGGCGGTGGAGCTGCCGGCCTCGCGTGCGGAGCTGGCGGAACTGGTCCGTCGGAAAGTTTTGGACGCGGTGGCCAGCCGGATGGTGGCCGACGTGCCGCTGGGGGCGCTGCTGAGCGGCGGGGTGGATTCATCCATTGTCGTGGCCGCGATGAGTCGCGCCGCCGGCCGGTCGGGCGGCGTGCGGACCTTCACGGCAGGTTTCACGGACGCGCAGTTCGACGAGCGACCGGCCGCGGCCGCGGTGGCGAGGCACTGCCGGACGGAGCACACGGAGCTTCTAGTCCAGCCCGCGCCGCGCGAGGCGCTGAACCGGATCGTTGCGATGTACGACGAACCGTTCGGCGACTCCAGCGCCCTGCCGACGTGGCTGATCTGCCAGGCCGCGCGGCAGCAGGTGAAGGTGGCCCTGGTCGGCGACGGCGGCGATGAGACGTTCGGCGGTTACGAACGTTATCGGGCCTTGAACCTGGCGGCCACGATGGGACCTCTGAAGTTCGCCGCCCTTCGCCTAGCGGCCGGATTAGCTCGGCCGTGGGCGCCGCACAATGAGCGGAACCGACTTCGGAGGATGATAAGGTTCGCAGATGCAATGTCGTATCCTTTTTCTGTGCAATACTTTATATACAGGCGACTCTTCGGTCCAGACGACCTTCTCCGCCTGTTGAGCGACGAGATGCTCCAGCAGACAAACTCCGACGCCCCGGCCAAGTGGTTCTGCGATTTGTACGAGGACCAGAACGAGAACGAGAAAGCCGGCGACGAAGTCTCCGCCGCCCAGAGGCATGACCTAGCGACGTACCTGCCGGACGATCTGCTGGTCAAGACGGACATCGCCTCGATGGCATGCTCGCTGGAGCTCCGGGCCCCGTTGCTCAGCCACCAGCTTGTGGAGCTTGGTCTATCGCTGCCTCTGGCGGCCAAGATCGCCGGCTCGCACGGCAAGGCCATCCTTCGCGAGGTTTTTTGCGATTTAGGTTCCGGCGATGGCTTGCTGCCCGCGGAGGTTTTCCGCAGACCAAAGCGAGGCTTTGGCGTTCCGCTGGGCCGGTGGCTGCGTGAGGATCTCCAGCCGCTGGTTCGGGAGCTTTTGCTGACGCCTGGCCGTGCCTTTGGGCGTATGTTCAGGCCAGAGGCCCTGGCCGGCCTGGCGAATGACCACATCTTGGGCCGTGCAGACCACAGCCACAGGCTTTGGGCACTTTTAATCCTAGCTCGCTGGCTTGATGGAACTACATAGTCTCTCCGCATTGTTCCACGTGGAACCTTCCTGCCGGTAGGCAAGCACACCCAAGAATTGTAATCTTTCATGGTTTCAAGCCAGAATTCGATGAATTGCACTTGCGTCGGCGCTCGGACGTGATATTCTTCCTGGCGAATAATCCCGCCTTCGATAGGCAGGTTTGTTCCACGTGGAACAATCGCGGACCTGCCTGCGGTAGGCAGGTGTAAGCATTTTTCACAGGGAAAGGATGCCCATCATGTCAGCCAACCCAGGCGACCCCCTCAAGCACGCTCATTCCAAGCCAAGGCTAGGCCGCGGGCTTTCGAGCCTGATCCCAGGCCATGCCGAGGCAATCCCAGCCGACGACCAGTCATACCAGCATGTCACGGGTCTGCCGCCCGTGGCGCCGCCGGCGACTTCTGTGGCGCCTCAAGTGCCGCAGGCGGCCGCGCCATCGCAGGCAAGGCCGGAGGAAATAAGGATCGACGACATCACGCCGAACCCTTACCAGCCGCGACGTCAATTCCGCCCGGAGGAGCTGGCGGATTTGGCCTCCAGCATCGCCGCCCAGGGAATCCTCCAGCCGCTGATCGTCGCACAGACTTCCGGAGGCGCTGGTGCTGTTGGCGAAAAACCGTTCGTGCTGATTGCCGGCGAGCGGCGGCTCCGCGCGGCGCGGCAGGCGGGTCTGGCGGCCGTGCCGTGCATCATCCGCCAGGCCAGCCCGCAGCAGATGATTGAGTGGGCGCTGGTCGAGAACATCCAACGCGCGGACCTCAACCCCTTGGAGCGGGCCGAGGCCTACAAGGAATACATCGACCGGTTCAACCTCACTCAGGTCCAGGCGGGGGAGCGACTTGGACAGCCGCGGGCGACAGTCGCTAACTACTTGCGAATACTAGACTTACATGGCGACGTCAAGCAGCTCCTCACCGACGGGACCCTCAGTTTCGGCCACGCCAAGCTACTGGCCTCGCTGAATAACAATCTTCCCAGGCAGTTGCGACTGGCCCGCAAGGTCGCCAAGACCGGCCTGAGCGTCCGTCAGCTTGAGGCCCTGCTGGCCTTGAGCTCCGGCCAGCCCGTCGGAATCGTCACGGGCACCGCGCGCGGCGGCGGCAAGCCGCCGTACCTGCGGGACCTTGAGGACCGCCTCAGTCAGCGGCTCGGCACGCGCGTGGCGATCCATCCGGGCCGGGCCAAGCACAGCGGAAAAATCGCGATCGATTATTACAGCCTGGAGGACTTCGACCGCATCGCCGCCGTCCTGGGCCTGGGGGCTGATGAGCAATGACCAAAGGCGCTAAGGGCGAGGAGGCGAACGTACCGCCGATTCGCATCGTGCTGGTCGGCGATTCGACGGTGGCGGACTACGGCGACAATCCCAACCAGGCCGGCTGGGGCCAGAAGATCGCAAGCTTGCTGAGCGAGCGGGTGACGATCGTCAACCTGGCCCGCGGCGGCCGAAGCTCCAAGAGCTTCATCGCTGAGGGGCTGTGGGAAAAGGCCCTGGCCGCCAAGGGGGACTTTATTCTCATCCAGTTCGGCCACAACGATTGTCCCGGCAAAGGGGACCGGACCACGGACCCCGACACGACCTACTCGGCCAATCTCCGGCGGTACGTGGCCGACGCCCGCGTGGCCGGGGCGATGGCGGTGCTGATTACCTCGGTGGAGCGGCGGAAATTCACGCCCGACGGGCGGATCGCCTGCACGCTGTCGGCCTACGCCGAGGCCATGCGAAAGGTCGCGGCCGCCGAGCAGATCGGCCTGGTGGACCTGCACGCCAAGAGCATCGCCCTCTACGAGCAACTGGGGCCGCAGCGAGCGGCGGCGGAGCTGAGCAGCGGCGACCAGACGCACTTTTCTCACGCCGGCGCGCTGGCCATGGCGCGGCTTATCGTCGAAGACCTGGCCAAGGCCGCCCCTCACCTGGTGCCCTACATCAAGACGCTTCCTGCGAAGTAAAAGCAAGCAAACTTAGGATCGTGGGTCAGTTTCAATAAGATACAGTAGACTCACAGTAGGCTTGTGGTATGCGATTCGCCAGGAAAGGCTTGGTCTACGCGTGAAGTTGAATGCGCTCACTAATTTGAAGATCCTGGTGAAGCCACCCAAACCGGTTCATTGCCGTGATAACATCGTTGTAAACTGGTTTCTGATGCTTCGGATCAAGCATAGTGACCACCAAGGCGACATTCTGTGGATTTGTTTGCCCAAGTCCGGCCCGGTATTCCATCCGCATACGTATCCTCCAACGTTGGCCTGAGGTGCAGGTCAATTTGTCGCGGTACACCTTAATCGGAGACCACTTGAACCCATATTCGACGAGATGTCGTTCATACAGCTTGCTATAACCTTCAGGTTCAAGTGGTATCTTGCTAATGTGTTCAGGTTTGCCAGCCTCATTTGGGTCATAAGTGCCTAGCGAAGCGTCGACGTTCACCTGGCAGTATTCTGCTCCTGCTGCAGGGGCAAGCGGAGGATCATAAACAAGGGTCATCAGAAATTCCCCTTCGACCCTCCCATCAGGACGCCGGAAGCAGTCCGGAATTGGGAAGTCTTCTCTGGCGAAGATGCGACGGGTTGGATCGATGTGGGGCTCAAGGATGAGAGTTGCCTGCCAAGGCGCGCAAGTAAGGATTTCATTGATCTCGCCTGGAGTGCCGAATCCCCTATAGCGCAGTTCTGCTGCCGAAACAGGGCCAGACCGCAAAGCCGCCGATTGCACAAGCAATGCCTTCGCCAAGTTCCGCGAAACTGAATCAACAACAGCATCTCTGATATTCGCCAACATCAAGGAGATCAACGGCGTAGAAAAGCTAGTACCAATAGCTTCAGCAACATGGCGACCACCATCAACCGAGATCATGCCTATTTGCTGATAGTCAAGTTTGTCGTCGCAGTTGCCACCATAGTGGCACAATTCTGGCTTGGGGAGAAAAGCTGCACCCGGCCCCCTCCGAGAGAATGGGGACGGTTGTTCTTTTCGGACACGAGAATTCGCTCGCTCAAGATGCGCGATGGAACCCACGGTGATACCGAGAGCCGTGTCGGCCGGTGGGTGAACTCTATCCTTCTCCCCAAGGTTTTCAGGTGGCCATCCTCGTAGTGGTGGGTCACGGTAGTTCCCTGCACAAGTTACGAACGTCACGCCGTACTGTTGTTGGATGGCGTCCAACTCCATGGCGAAATCCGAGAATCCGTGGTCGCAGCACACTGCATCGATCCGACTCACAGAAAGGTTCCAGACCTTGACGTCTGAGTACTTACGCACGACCCTTAGGATCGTACGCAGAAGGTCAGCTTCATCAAGAGGCGTGTCAGCTTTTGGCACTGCGACGACATCTACGATCTTGGCCTGACAACCCGGGAACCGCGAGTCACCGTGGTTAAGACCGCGACCGTTGATAATAAGTCCGGCGACAAAACTACCATGGTTATTATCTTGGTCAGCCCTGGGAACATCCTCCTCATCTCGATTTAGGACCCATGCTTGGAGTAAAGGGTTATCAGGGTCCGTTCCGGAATCAATGAGTCCGACAACGGGGTAATCGCGGTTAGGTTCCGGCTGTGGGAGACTATTCACGGTCAGAGAACTTCGAGGAATATACTGGGCAAAGAGCCCAAACTGAGGAAATACTCCGAGGCTCTGAGTGCCGACGAATTTTGCAAGCTGGGGGACCACTTCGGGAGTTATTTCACGAATTCGGAATGCCCAGAGATTGGACAGGTATGCCAATGGTTCGGGTTCGGGCAGTTTCAACGATTGTATGAGTTCAAAGAACGCAGAACGCAAGTGACGATCGGCCTCACTATCATTGTGCTGAAACAGCCGGAATTTAATCACACTTATCTTACGTTCCGCGATGATACGGCTCAGACCTTCGACGCCAATGGGGCCGGTGGCATCATCTGCTGTGTATGGTTCGATTTGTTTCACGGTTGATATATCAGCAACGATATTTTTAGTTATATTTTGGTCAATGCGTTGTTTGAGACGGTCAAGACCAGTGGCCGACACACTGACTAGGAGATTCCCGAAAGTCTCCCCACCGATGATGGGGCACGTGTTCCTAGAGAAAAGGCCATTTGGCCTATGGCTTTTCGCAAGAGCATTTTTCTTCAAGATAACGCGCGCGACAGCCGGAGGACTTTCGGTCCGAATAAGGACTGGCTGGAAGTACTGACGAACCAAGGCGAGTTGGCCCAGCAATGCGTTACGCACAGGCTGGTTAGCTGAGCCGAAGACCTTCCGGCGTGATCCGCCAGGCCGAACAGGTTGCAGGTCTCTCTCCTGCGGAATCACAACCTTAATAGGCAGTCTTCGTCCGTCTGCCATTCTTCTTCTCCCCCAGGCTTAGCCTGCGTGAAATCGTTGCTTCTGACGTTTCAAACAGATTTGCAAGGCGTGCTCCCGTCAAAACCTTAGGACTTAAGGTCCTTATCGCCCATACCGTTTCTGGTTGAGCCTCAATGAAGTCCACCTTGCCCCCGAGGCGGTAGGAGATGATTTCCCGAAACACCCGGATCGGAGCGACAGTTCTCTGCCTCGCGATGACCGCCGCCCTGATGGCACTCTCGCATATCTGTCGTATGTCTGCTCCGGTGGTATTCTCCGAAAGCAGTGCGAAGTCTTGCACATCTTTGTGGTCAGACGAGTAGCCACCAAGAAACAATTCAAAGAGATGCTTACGGGCTTCGGCGCTTGGCATCGCTATTTCGACCTTGTATGCGAATCGTCTCCACACCGCCGGATCGAGTAGGTGGTGGTGGTTGGTAGCAGCCAGCAAAACTATCTGGTTGTCCAACGCATCGATGTTTTGAAGCAGGCTGACGACGACTCGCTTGAGTTCGCCGAGTTCATGCTGGTCGTCGCGCAGCTTGGCCACTGAGTCGAGTTCATCCAAGAACAAGACACAAGGACGGCTTTTTGCGTGCTCGAAAAGTGTTCTGAGATTCTTGGCAGTACTCCCGAGGAATGAGGATATGAGGGAATCGGACCGCCCCGTGAGGAGCGGCAATCCAAGCTCTGCGGCGATATACCGTGCCAGTTCTGTCTTGCCGACACCTGGAGGGCCGTAAATCAACATCGAAGGCGCTATCCCAACTTGACTGGCTAGCAACTGATCGGCCGCCTTAACGTAACAGATAAATTCCTCCACCTTCGCTTGGGCGGATGGATCGAGGATGACGGTTATCTCTCCTGGCGGGATCCAATCCTCGTCCGCGAGCGTGAGCCTAGATTCATTGTCGACGGGTAGCCTTGCAGCAGTAGTAATTCCAGCAAGAGCCACCTCAGAAGCTTTGTTCTTCTGCGCCGTCTTCACCAAGCGTTCTGCAGCCGTAGTATCCCCAGTTTCCTGGAGTTTGCGAGCCAATTGCTCTACATACGCCAAAACCTTACCCCGATCCCCCTTGATGGCACCGTCGATGATACGAGATACTTCTAGTAAATAGTCCATTGCAAGAAACTCCTAATTTATGAAATACTATCGGTATTAAAGCGCAGTTTCAAGAGAAAAAATGAAAAAAATAAAGAGAAAATGAAAGATACAGTGCTATGCTATTTTTCCCGCGAGATGTTCAAGAAGACTCAGATACAATTGGACTTTGCTGGCGTGGGTTGGAGAACTTGATCGCACGTCCGCTGGATGCTAGCTTTGTGTCCATAGCCTTCTTGACAATGGCCAGTGCGACCTGGCCTCCCAAATCCCCTAAACAAAACCTCAACGAAAATTTTTACTGCTGCGCAGCGAGACGGGCGAGTTCCAAGGTTGGAATCTCGCCCGCCAGTTTGCTCAGGAGGGATAAAAACTCGGCGTTACGCCCTACGGGCCTTGCGCCGCAGCATCACGAACGCCCCGCCGCAGCCGATCAGCAGCAAGCTCGCCGGCTCGGGGATGTTGCACGACAGTTTCAGATCGTCCAGGCCGAAGTCATTGAAGTCGAAGCTCGTGTTGTTGTCGTGGATCGAGAAAGTAATCAAGTTGGACGTGGTGGCTGTGTAGTTGAAGGTGAACTCCTTCCACGTCCGAGCACCGGTGAACGTAAACGTGTCCTTCTCCTCGCCGTTGACACGAAAGCTGAGCACCGGAGGCCCGCCGCCGCCTGCGAAGATGTTCTGCACCCAGCCGTCGAAGGTGTATTCGGCCCCGGCCTCGGTGGTTGCAGTGAAGGAGACGATCTCAAGGTTCGAGTTCTGGGCTCCGTCCGCAATCATGAAGCAGTCCGTTCCGGTCGTGTGATCCACGCCGCCCCAGTCGCCCGCCGAACTCCAACCGTGTCCTGCCGCGGTTGGTGACACGCCGTAATGGCCCGGGGTCGACGTTCCTGAACTTGCAAAGGGTACGTAGTCCGTCGAGAAAGGACTGACGTCCGTGCCCATGGTGGTGCCGAAATCGGTCTGGGCAAGGATGACATCGGCATTCGCCGGGTTGGCGAATCCTAACGCCAGCAAGGCTGCGGTTCCTGCGGCCAGGAACATGAGCGCGAACGGACGGGGACGGAATCCACAATTCATAGGACAAGCCCTCCCATTAAGTCCTGTGTCCTAAGCCTAAGCTTCTGCGGTCAGGAACGCCGTGCACGCCGGCGGAGAATCACCATCACGCCACCCAAGCCCAGCAATGCCAAGCTCGCCGGCTCGGGGATGGTGGTGGGGATCTCCTTCAGCGTGAAGACCGACGAACTGCGGCCATCGGTATTGACGTCGATGACCAGGTTCCCGTATCCGGTGCCGGGGAAGAACGACGATTGATTGGCCACGCCGTCGCCGCCCGAAACGGAAAGCGTTTCGGTGCCCAGGTTCGGGTCCGCCGACCAGTTGGCGGTCGTGAAGGGGCCGATTTGCCAGCCCGTCTTGTCGGGGTTGTTGGTCGGGTTCGTCATGTCCCGGTTGAACCGGGCCGTGTCGGTGGTGCCCAGGATCCAGTGGAAGTCCGTCCACCTCACGCCCGTCAGATTGGTGATGATCTCGTCGGCGATGTAGATCCGCGTCGCCGGGGCGGCCGTGACTCCGGTCTGGATGAAGTTGAGGATGATCGGCGGGATCGAGCCGTTCTGGGGGTCGGGGCCCTGGTTGAAGACCTTGATGACCTCGATGGCGACGAACTTTCGGCCGTCGTTGTCGGTGCCCTCGTTGTCCACCGCGATGCCCACGCTGCCGCTGCTGATGCCGTTCACCAGCCAGCCGGAATTCCCCAGCGTTCCGCTAATCATCCCCGCCTGGGCCGTCATGCCGCCGACCAGCAGCAACACCGCCGCAGCCAGTAAGATCACGCTTGTACGCATCGTCCTCTCCTCCTGAAAAGCCATTTCATCAGATACATGCGGCGGCCAGGAGCCGGCATCGGCAGGGGGAGACGGTTCGGCGACGGAGTCCATCGGCATTGAGCACCTGCCGGCGACCTCCGAGGTGTCTCCTCCTGATGAGACGCGGCACACATCCTGACCAACTGGCACGGCCCGCAAGGTTAAGCACGCCTCGCGGTACTGCTTGCTGCTTCCGGCCGGCGGCTAGGGGCTTTCTTTAAGCGTTAGAAAACCGCATAACCCGGCTGGCATAATGAGAAAAATCAACTCACTCCTGAAACACGTGCACAACTATAAGCGTGAAATAGTCTACCACGCTATTGGGGACTGTCAAGTGCAAAGGGAAAGAATATGGAAGGATTCCTCAAACGGGGCAAACAGGGCAAGAAGGAAGGTCGAAGGTCGAAGGTCGAAGTGCGTAGTAACACCACCACCTCCAGTCAACCAGTGACCAGTCAACGAGTTACCGGTTATTGGTTGACCTGCCTGCCGGCTCGTTCACTGGAGGAGTGGCTAGCTGAGGGGTTGGTTGTTACTTCGACCTACGACCTGCGCCCTTCGACCTTCCTCAAACGTCCAGGTTCTTGACTTCCAGGGCGTTGGCCTCGATGAAGTCCCGCCGCCGCTCCACGTCGTCGCCCATCAGCAGGCTGAACATCCGCTCGGCCTCCTCGGCCTCCTCGGCCTTGACGCGGAGCAGCACCCGCCGCGTGGGGTCCATCGTGGTCTCCCACAGCTGGTCGGCGTTCATTTCGCCCAGGCCCTTGAACCGCTTGATCTCCATGTCCTTGGAACCGATCTCGCGGATGCCCGGGGCGATCTGGGCGATGTTGTCCAGCTCGCGGGTCTCTTCCTCGTTGAGCAGCACGTAGCGGGCCGGGGTCTTGGCGCCCGTGACGTCCTCCTCGCGGCGGGCCAGGAAATCCTCGACGTTCAGGCCCTGCTTGCGGAGGCGGTCGAACAGCTTGTCGATCTCGCGGACCTCGTGCAACTCGGCGCGCTTGCGGATGCGGATTGCGACGTCCTCGGCCTTGGCCTCGCCTGAGCCGTTGCCGCCGTTGTGACCGTTGCCGTGGCCATTGCCATTACCATTGCCGTTGCCGCCCAGGGCCTCATCCTCCAGCATGCCGTTGGCGGACTCCAACTGGCTTTCGTATTCCTCGGCGGAGTGGCAAAAGACGTTCCGTCCCCCCACCACCAGCCAATGCGTGGGCCACTTGCCCTTGCGGCGGTTGGCCATCAGCTCGGCGAAACCGATGCCGCGGCGCTCCACAATCTGGATGTTCTCGGCCAACTGGTCCAGCAAGGCTACCAGGTCCCGCAGCTTGGCCCCTTCGTACTCCGCGGCGGCCTTGGCGGTCTTGCCCGCCGGCTGCTCGCCACGGCGACTCGCTTGCGGAGAGCGGACCTGGAGCCTGGTGCCTTCCAGGCCCAGCGTCAGCAGGGTGTCGCGCATCTGTTTTTCGTCCAGGACGTATTCCTTGTGCTTTTTTCGCGTGACCAGGTACAGCGGCGGCTGGGCGACGAAGATGTGGCCGGAGGAGATCAGCCGCTTCATGTAGCGGAAGAAGAACGTCAGCAGCAGCGTGCGGATGTGGCTGCCGTCCACGTCGGCGTCGGTCATGATGATGACCTTGCCGTAGCGGAGCTTGGACAGGTCGATCTCGTCCTCCCCGATGCCGCAGCCCAAGGCCGAGATGATGGTTTGAATTTCGGCGAAGTTGAGGATCTTGTCCAGCCGGGCCTTCTCGACATTGAGGATCTTGCCCCGCAGCGGCAGGATGGCCTGGGTGGCCGAGTCGCGGCCCTGCTTGGCCGGGCCGCCGGCGGAATCGCCCTCGACCAGGAACAATTCGGTGCTGGCCACGTCGTGCGAGCGGCAGTCGGCCAGCTTGCCCGGCAGCGAACCGCTGGACAGCACGCCCTTCCGCCGCGTCAGGTCGCGGGCCTTGCGGGCGGCCTCGCGGGCCTGCATGGCCTGCATGCCTTTGGAGATGACCCGCTTGGCGTCGGCCGGATGCTCCTCCAGCCAGGCGCCGAGTTGCTCGTTGACCACCTGCGTGACGAAGCCTTCCACCTCGCTGTTGCCCAGCTTGGTCTTGGTCTGGCCCTCGAACTGCGGGTCGGGCACCTTGACGGACACCACGGCCGTGAGACCCTCGCGGAGGTCGTCGCCGGTGGGCGTCTCGCCGTTCTTGACGACCTTGGCGCTGCGGGCGTGGAAGTTGATCGTCCGTGTCAACGCGCTGCGGAAGCCCGACAGGTGCGTGCCGCCCTCGGTGGTGTTGATGTTGTTGGCGAAGGACATCGTCGTTTCGTTGTAGCCGTCGGTGTACTGAAGCACGATGTCCACCACCAGCTTGGTGGCTTCGTCCTCTTTGTGGATGGCGATGGGCCGGTGCAGGACGCCCTTGCCCTCGTTGAGGTGCTGGACGTAGGCGATCAGGCCCTTTTTGAACTGGAAGGTTTCTTCCTTGTCCTTGCCGCCCCGCAGGTCCGACAGCTTGATGCACACACCCTCGTTGAGGTAGGCCAGCTCGCGCAGGCGGCTCAGCAGGATCTCGTAGCGAAAGTTGGTGTCGGGGAACACCTGCGGATCGGGCTTGAAGGTGACCTTGGTGCCGGTGCGCTTGCGCTGGCCGATCTTTTTGGGATCGGCGACCTTCTTGCCGCGGTCGAACTCCATGGAATACACCACGCCGTCGCGGCAGACCTCCACCTCCAGCCACTCGCTCAGCGCGTTGACCACCGAGGCGCCCACGCCGTGTAGGCCGCCGGACACTTTGTAGGTGTCGTGGTCGAACTTGCCGCCGGCGTGGAGCTGGCAGAAGACCACCTCCAGCGTGGAGACTTTTTCGGTGGGGTGCGGGCCGACGGGAATGCCCGGGCCGTCGTCGGTGACGCTGCAGGAGCCGTCGGGCTGGATGGTCACGGCGATGTTGTTGCATCGCCCGGCCATGGCCTCGTCGATGGCGTTGTCGACGATCTCCCAGACCAGGTGGTGCAGGCCGCGGCTGGCGGTGTCGCCGATGTACATCGCCGGGCGCTTGCGGACCGCCTCCAGCCCGCGCAGCACCTTGATCTTGCTCTCGTCGTAAACGGTGCCGGCAGTGGCACCCTTGGCGTGGGCCTCGTCCTTGGCCATGAGAACTCCGCTCCTGTTCATTATCTATTCGTTATCGGACGTTTCCGCCTGTCAGAATTAGCCTCAAAAAACGAAGCAAAACGTGCCTCAAAGCGGTGTCAATATTATCTCAAATTTTCCCTTCGCCCGCCACTGAAATCACGGCCAAATAGACTAAGAAATGTGATTATAAGACTATGTAATGACAATATTAATGACGATAGCCGATATGGCCACACGTGTGATGAGCACCCCCGCCGTCAAGCGGGCCGACGGCGGCTTCACTCGGCGGGGTTCCAGCCGTCCTTGCCGCCCAGGACGGCCCGGATCATGATCTTGTCCGCCTCTTCCTTGGACAATTGTTTTGACCACGCCACGCGATTGGCGGGGTTAGCGCCGGGGCCGGTGCTGTTGTACTCGGCGTAGCGGGCGGTCTTCTCGTTGTCCGGATTGCGCCAGTTGTCCCATCCTTCCGGCCGGATGTGATCGCCCATCTGACAATTGATGTAGGTCACGCTTGCGAACGGCCGCCACGGCCGGCCCAGGTAGGCCGGCTTCCCCTCACCGGTGAGCGTGCAGTTGAGGAACACCAAGCCGAACGGATGATCCTGGGGGGTGCTGGCGGCGGTGACGTAGCCGCCGTTCTTGCTGTGAATCTCGCAGCGGTCGAACACAGCCGTGGCCGCCCCGTAGATGAAATCCACCCGGCCTTCGAGGTAGCAATCCTGGAAGTATTGCCGGCCGCCGTGGAGCAGCAGCGTGTCCTGCCAGCCCAGCAGGCGGCAGTGATAGAACGCGGCGCGGTCGCCGTCGACGCGCAGTGCCATCGCCTGCCCGTGGTCGCCGGAGGTGTTCTGGAACGTAATCTTCTCAGCCCGGAAGTCGTTGGCGAGGATCACCACGCCGTTTCCCTTGAACTTGGCCGGCTGTTCCGGCGGCACGGGGTCGTTGACGTTCAAGGCGTAGGTGAGGATGGTCGTGGCGGCGTCCTCGCCTTCGAACGTCACCTTCGACTTGCCGTCGGGCAGGATAATCTGCCCCTCATCATACGTGCCGGGCTTGATGTGGATGACCGTGCGGTCGGGGCTGTCGGTCGGCACGGCGGCGATGGCCTCATGGATCGTCTTGTAGTCCCCACTGCCGTCGGCGGCCACTGTGATGGTTTTTGCCACCGCCTGTGTCTGTGGCTGAGTCTGCGGCTGTGTCTGTACCTCAGCCTTGGTCGGCTGGGTTTCGGCGCCCTTGAGGTTGATGTACGGTGCCAGGTCCGGCACCGCCTTGGCCAGTTTCTCCGCCACGATGGGGCCGACGACGTCGCCGCCCTTGGCGTTGAGGTGGGTGTTGTCGATGGTCTCGTCCGTCTCGCTTTTGGCGGGCGACAGCGCGTTGCAGCCCTCTCGGCCGAGTTTTTCGTACAGTTCGATCGACCGGGCGTGCAGGTCGACCAGGGGAACCTGTTTGGCGGCGGCGATTTCCTTCACGACGTCCACGTACGGCTGGAGGGTCGAGTGGATCTTGCCGTCGTCGCCCCATTGCCGCCGGCTGAGCGACGTGATGAGCACCGGCTTGGCGCCGGCGGCCCGGGCGTCGTCGACGTACTGCGTCATGTACTGGCGGTAGGTGGTCTGCGGGTCGGTCTCGCGATCGCCGGGGTGGCCCGGCTGATCGTTGTGCCCGAACTGGATGAGGATGTAGTCCGGCTTGAGCTCCAGGCACTTGGCCCACAGCCCTTCGGCGATGAAGCTCTTGGAGCTGCGCCCCCCTCGCGAGAGGTTGAAGCACTCCACCTCGCCGGCCAGGCACTTGACGAATCCCGCGCCCCAGCCCTGCTTGTCCGTCACGGTCGAATCGCCGGCCAGCACGATCCGCACCTTGGCGGCGCGCGTGGAGGCCGCCGGCCGCGTGGCTTGCGTGTCGGCCTGGGGGGCGGCGCCCCCGGCGATCAAGGAGATTGCCAGCATGGGGATGCAGAGCCAAAGCCGTGGCAAGGACTGTCGAAACATGATGTGGACCTCCAGAAATAAGACGTCTTCATGCCGTTGGAAACATGGACCGCCAGCGTCGCCGCACCAGGCGATCATACAAAAAAAGTAGGTCACCCGCCCCCCTGTACAAGTGCCTTTTTGCGAGTCGGACGAACGAAGATCTCCCGGCGAATCTGCCGTGATAATCCGCCGTCGGCGTGATATCCTTATCGGTGCGGGCCCGCCTGGCGGCGGGCACGCCGGAGCCCCCAAAGTTATCTACAACGTCGAACCACGGAAGGTCTAGGAGGCCAGCATCATCATGAGAACGTTCGCCCTACCTGTCGCGATGTCCGCGCTGCTGGCCGTGCTCTGCGCGGCCGCCGGCGCCGAGGCGCCGCAGTCCCAGCCGACTTCGTCGCCAGCGGCCATGAGCCAGCCGTCTTCGGCGCCTGCGTTGCCGCAGATCCCCGACCGCTCGTTCGACGTGAAGGCCTACGGGGCCGCCGGCGACGGCAGCAAGGACGATACCCCCGCCATCCAGGCCGCCATCAAAGCCGCCACCGACGCCGGAGGCGGGTCGGTCGTCCTTCCGGCCGGCACGTTCCTCAGCGGCCCGATCGCCATGGCCAATGACATCGACCTGCACCTGTCCGAGGGCGCCGTGCTGAAAATGCTCCCCTTCGACAGCTACCCGGAACCCAACAACAACAAGGGCAAGTACGAATCGCTCATCAACGCGCACGGGCTTCACGACATCGTCCTTTCCGGCTCCGGCACGATCGACGGCCAGGGACAGCTCTGGTGGGATAAATACCGTGGCGGCAGTCTGCAAGTCCGGCCGGGAATGATCACCATGTTCCGCGTCACGCGGCTGGCCATCCGGGGCGTGCGGATCCAGAACGCCCCCAACGTTCACATCGACATCGGCAAGGCCGTCGATGCCACCATCGACGGCATCACCATCGACACGCCCGACAATACGCCGAACACCGACGGCATCGACATCTGGGGCACCCACATCGTCATCAAGAACTGCTCGATCGCCGACGGCGACGACAACATCGCCCTCGGCCGGGAGACCACCAACGTGTCCGTCACGGACTGCAAGTTCGGGCACGGACACGGGCTTTCCATCGGCAGCATCACGAGGGGCGGACTGAGCAACCTGGTCGTGGACCGCTGTCAGTTCGACGGCACGACGTCGGGCCTTCGCGGCAAGTCCAACCGCGACCGCGGCGGTGTCGTCCAGAACTTGGTCTACTCCAACATCACGATGACCGACGTGCAGTATCCCATCTACTTCCAGAGCATCTATGACGAGGGTGCCAAACAACCCGAACAAACCACAACGCAGCCCGTGACTGCACTGACGCCGGTCTGGAAGAACGTCACCTTCCAGAACATCACCGCGACGGCCATGGGTAAATCCGGCGCGGGCGTCATCTGGGGGCTCCCCGAGGCGCCCATCGAGAATTTCACCTTCAAAAACGTGAACATCACAGCCTACAAGGGCTTCAAAATCTACTTCGCCAAAAACATCGTGTTTGCGGACGATTCGCACATCAATATCACCGGCACCAGCAAGCCGCTGCTGCTCTACCAAGCCCAGGTCCAGGCGCCGGCACAGATGGGCAGGAAGCAGCAGGACGCCAACCAGGCCGCCACCCAGGCCGCGGGCCAATAGGCGGTGGGTGCCACGGCGGCGTTGCTTGCTGCCGTGCGAAGATGAGCGGCGAAAAAAGGCATGTTAAATATCCGTGGAAAAATCCTCGCCCCCTCGGCCGCGTCGTTTCTATTGACGAACCTGCTCCTTGTAATTGTCGGTTGCAATGCATCACATCATCCCGGGCCGACCGTATCGACGGCCACCAGCCAGCCCGCCACGTCCGTGGCCTTACCGAAGATACCCGATCGTTCCTTCAACGTGTTGGATTACGGCGCATCCGGCGATGGGGCCAAGGACAACACGGTTGCCATTCAGAGCGCCGTTAAAGCAGCCAGCGCCGCGGGCGGGGGATCGGTCATCATCCCGGCCGGGACGTTCCTAAGCGGCCCGATTACCCTGGCTGACAAAATTAACCTGCATCTCGACCAAGGCGCCGTTTTACAGATGATTTCCGCCGATGTTTACCCCCGTGCCAACTACAGGCACCCTCCTCTGATAGGTGGAACCCGCCTTCAGGACGTCTCCGTCACGGGTTGGGGCGTCATTGAAGGCAAAGGTCAGCCTTGGTGGATGATGGTGCGCCACGGCACGTTGGATGCTCGGCGACCTGAATTAATCCACTTCGCCAATTCCGTACGCGTCGCTGTCCATGGCGTACGGCTCCAAAACGCCCCCACGTCGCATATCGCCATCAGCCATTGCAGCGACGTGACGATCGACGGCGTAACCATTGCGACGCCGGACGGCTCGCCGAACACCGACGGCATCGACGCCAGCGGGGACAACCTTGTCATCAAGAACTGTTCGATTGCCGACGGAGACGACAACATTGCGTTCGGTGGTAGGACCTCCAATGTGTCCGTCATGAACTGCAACTTCGGAACCGGGCACGGATTGTCCATCGGTAGTTATACAAGAGGGGGGTTGAACAATCTGTTCGTGGACCACTGCACGTTCAACGGCACCGTATCGGGAATCCATGGCAAGGCCGACCGTGACAGGGGAGGCCTCGTGCAGAATCTTGTCTATTCCAATATCACCATGACCAATGTGAGGTATCCGATACTCTTTCAAAGCTTCTACATACGAAGACTCAAGGATCCGAATCAGGAAACGGTCCGGCCCGTAACGGATCTGACTCCGATCTGGAAAAACGTCACCTGCACCAATATCACCGCAACGGGCGATGCCCCGAAATGCGTCGCCGGCATTCTTTGGGGATTGCCTGAGGCGCCCATCGAGAACTTCACGTTCAAGAACGTGAACATCACGGCCCCGGCAAGTTTCAAAATCTGTTACGCCAAGAACATCGTCTTCGCAGCCGATTCGCACATTACCATCACCGGCCCCGGCAAGCCGCTGCTGCTCTACCAGGCCCAGGTCGAAGCGCCGGCCCAGATGGAAAGAGAGCATCTGGACGCCAACCAAGCCGCCACCCAGGCCGCGAGCCAATAACCAGCAGGCAGGCTCGTTGACTGGTTGTTACTACGCACTACGACCTACGCACTACGACCTTCCCCAGGCAGTCCTTCCAGTTGCTGGCGGATGTAGTCAGCCGTGTGGGTCTCGCCCTTGGCCTGGGCCAGCTTCATCGCCGCCGCGAAGGTCTGGCGGGCGCCCGCCAGGTCCCCGGCGGAGCGGAGGCACTTGCCGGCCTCGACGTAGGCGGGCAGGTACTGGGCGTCCAGTGCCATGCACTGCCGCAGGGCCTCGACAGCGGCGGCGAAGTCCTTGCGCGAGGCCAGCTCCATTCCCAGGCTGTAATGCAGAAAGACGTCATCGGGCGTCTTGGCCAGCAGCTTGCGGATGATCGCGATTCGGTCCGCCATGGAATTTACCCCTGCCCGCCTGGGAGCGGGTTTAAAATTTCTTGCCGCCTGAAGGCGGCCTTCTATTCTATACACCGGCGGCGGGCAGGCAACGGTCCGGGGACCTGATTGCCGGATTTCGGTGAGCGAAGTCGAACCGTAGGCAGGACGGACTATGGCCATACATGCCAAGCACGACGACGGCGACACCGGGCCGGGTGACGGCCGGCGGGTGCGCAAGAGCGACCCCGCCGTGGCCGCGCTGGGCGACTTGGACGAACTGAACGTTCACGTCGGCCTGTGCCTGCAAGGCGCCCTGGCGGATGGGCACAAGGACATCGTCGCGGCGCTGGAGCCGTTGCAGGCGGAGCTGTGCACCCTGGCGGCCCATCTCGGCGGGATGGGTACAACGTTCGACGGCAGCGCCGTCGCGCGGTTGGAGCGGCAGATCGACGCCGCCTGGGCGGAGCTGCCACCGCTGGAGAAGCTCATCCTGCCCCGCGGCTGCGAACTGGCCTGCCGCCTGCACGTCGCCCGCACCGTCTGCCGCCGGGCCGAGCGGGCCATCGTCGCCCTGGCCGACGCCGGCGCTGGTGCTGGCACCGCTAGTAAAAAGGTTCCGCCAGAAGTCCTGCGATACCTCAACCGTCTCAGCGACCTGCTGTTCGCCCTGGCGCGCCTCGCCAACCATTACGCCGGGACCGGCGAGGAAACCTGGCCCCAACCCGACTAACCCTTTTTTGCTTTTGCTTTTGCCTGTGCCTATACCGACACCCATGCCTCTACCGAATTGGCCCTATCTGACCGCCGACCTGCCGGGCATCGGCGGCAGGATCAAGGAATCCCTGGACGACTTCCGCGTGGATGAGCTGCCGCTGTACGAACCGTGCGGCGAGGGTTCGCACGTGTATTTCCGCATCGCTAAGGCCGGCGTGCCCACGCCCGTGGCCGTCGAGCGGATCGCCCGGTACATGGGCGTTCGGCCGACGGACATCGGCCTGGCCGGGCTGAAGGACGCCCAGGCCACGACGACGCAGATGCTCAGCCTGGAGCACGCCGACCCGGTCAAGCTCGCCGCCTATCGCGATGCGCAGGTGCAGGTCACCTGGACGGGCCGGCACGGCAACAAGCTCCGCCCCGGGCACCTGGCTGGCAACCGCTTTGCGGTGCGGATCCGCGGCGCGGGGCAGGCGCAGCTCGCGGCGGCCCAGGCGGTGCTGGAGGTGCTCGCCCGGCGCGGCGTGCCCAATTATTTCGGGCCGCAGCGGTTCGGCGCCCGCGGCGAGACGGCCGAGCTGGGCGCGGCGCTGGTCCGCGGAGATTTGGCGGAGTTCCTGGCCGTCTATCTGGGCCGGTCCGCCCCGGCCGACCCGCCCGACTGCCGGGCCGCACGCGACGCCTTCGACGCCGGCTACCTCGACCGGGCGTTGCAACTCTGGCCGCGGCATTACGGCAACGAGCGGCGGGCCCTGTCGGCCTGGAAGCGCAGCAGCAGGCCAGGCCCGGCCATCGCCGCCATCGACAAGCGTATGCGGCGGCTGTTCGTCTCGGCCTTCCAGAGCCGGATCTTCAACGACGCGCTCGCCCGGCGATTGGGCGACATCGATAAGGTCTGGGAGGGCGACCTGGCGGAAAAGGCCGATAACGGGGCGATCTTCGCGGTCGCCGACGCGGCCGCCGAACAGCCCCGCGCGGAGCGGTTTGAGATTAGTCCCACCGGCCCCATCGTCGGCTTCCGCGGCAAGCTGGCCGAGGGGCCAATGGGCCAGATCGAACGCGAGGTCCTGGCCGCGACAAATATCAACCAGGACGATTTTCGCCGCGTGGGCACGCTGAAGGTCAAGGGCGGCCGGCGCTCGCTGCGGTTCGCGATGGGATCACCGACCCTGTCGGCCGGGCGGGACGGGCGCGGGGAGTTTCTGGAACTGGCCTTCACCGCTCCATCCGGCTGCTACGCCACAGTCGCACTGCGGGAAATCATGAAGGTGGATTCAGAGGCTTCCGAATAGTCCGCGCAATAAGAGTGGCGGGACTCTGGCCCGACAGAGTTTGCCGAGGCCCATCCCGCCACCCATTAGGCCTATCCAAAATCGTCCTTAGCACGACGTGGCCGAGGCCTGCCTATCGCTAGGCAGGCCCCGCCGCGCGTGAGGATTAGCTTATGTAGACAACTTTATTACCGGCCATCGTCGAGCCGGCGATGCTTCCGCAGCAGAGCCAGAGCACCCAGGGCCAGCAAGGTCATCGTGGCTGGCTCGGGAATCTGGAGTGAATAGAGCCGCACTATTGTAGAGCCATCACCGTTGGGGTCGGTATAGAAACCCCAGCCGGCGACCCAGTCCGTGTCGCTGATGGCTGTGGCATCCGCCAGCATCCAGCCGCTGTTGGGGTCGATCAGGGTATTGAGGTCCACGGGTACGCCGTTGGCATCCCAATACACCGCGTCGCCGGAACCGTAGGGGTTGTCGGTATCATTCCACGAGTAATTGTTACAAATACCACCCACGATGATGCCGGCCTCGTTAATCGCGCGGGCCCAGGAGAATCCCACGTCGATGACGCCACTCAGTTCCGTCGGCGTGGGGTCGCCGGCGTTCTGCCGCATCCCGCGCGTGCCCATCCAGTTGCCGTCCTTGTCGTACTTGCCAACGATCGACACGGTCGTGCCGGCGCTGTTGGTATTGCTGGTGCTATACCCATATCCGGAGGGAGTCTCCGACAGCACCGTCGGGGTCGTGCTGGAGACGTCCCACCGCACCGTGTGCGTGGTGGCATTGTCACCCGCATCGAACGTCTGAGACCACCCTACGGCGTTGCCGGTTCTGTCAATCGCATCGGCGCCGCTGCTGGGAAAACCGACGCTGTTGACGCCGAGGTTTCCCAAGACCGTCTGCGCGCCGGTGCTGTCCCATCGCACGGCGGAGCGGCTGAAGACATCGAGATCGCCGTTATACGGACCATCCACCGTCCCCACGGCCACGCCCGAATCCGATATCCCCGCCACCCAATTCCAGTAGGGGGCATAACCATCGGTACCGGCGCCGGTGCCGAACTCCGAATTCGTCACCGGGTCATGCAAGGGGCTTCCATAGACCGCCACGGTTCCGGCCTGGGCTACGGACGCCAGCGCCACCAAGGCGCCAAACAACGCGACCCATAAAATACTTCTCTGTCTCTTCATGATTCTACTCCCTTCCTTCCTTCTAGAAGGTTCTGCTCCGTTTCTTGATGTTCAACAGCGCTCCCAGGCGACGGAGTACCTGTAGAGGCATAACTGTAGGCAACCGTTGTGTGGAAACTCGGCCGGGGTGGCCTTGAGGCAGGAAGGTACGAGCGAGCGGGTCTCGCCCTACCTCGACAGCAACGTCACTCCGCCGCTCCCAAGCGGAGCAAAGCTCCTCAATCAGAAATGATTTTACCACACCCCTGGCGTATCGCCAAATGAATTCCGGACAGACCCCCCATCTTAACAGAATTTTAAGCTTTTATAGCGCAGCCGGTTAGGTATTTTACCTGCCTCGTTGGGGCGATGGTTTAACGGTGCGGTCGGCCTTGTCGTCGGCGGTGCGGTAGGCCTCCAGCGCCTTGGAGGCGTGGATGAGGTCGTTGACCTTGAACACGGCCGTCGTCCGCCCGCCCTTGGCGCCGCCGGTGCAATAGGCGTAGCCGATGTTCACGTGCTCGTCGGCCAATTTTTGGGCCACGGACGCGAACACCCCGGGACGGTTCTCTATCTCCAGCACCAGCACCTCGCTTTCGGTCCAGCGGTCCTGGGTCTTGCCCAGGACTTCGCGGGCGGTGGCGGGATGGTCGCAGATGATCCGCAGCACGCCGTGGTCGCCGGAATCACTGAGCGTCAGAGCGATGACGTTGATCCTCGCCTTGGCCAGGGCGCCGGTCACCGCGGCCAGGACCCCGGGCTGATTGATCAGGAAAACCGAGAATTCCGTTGCTGTGCGCATAGATGGTCCTTTCTAGCCCCCTCTGGAACCACATATGTATTCTAGGATGCAACCGGCCCGGCGGTTCAGTGGTTTTTTCGCTTAGGCGGGCCTTGACCTGCGCCGCCGCCGGCCGGGGTGGTGATGTGCGGGCCGCGGGCGTAGATGGGCAGCAGGCGATGGTACTCGGTGAAGTGTCCCGCCCGCGCCATCCGCGCCCCGACGGCCCAGACCCCCGCCGCCGTGGGCAAGTGCAGCTCGGATGGGGCGACGCTTACGCCGGCGGCGCTCATCGCGTGATAGGCCAGGCCCTCGCCGGTCAGCAGCAGCGGCCAGGGGGCGGCGGCCAGGAACTCCGCCGGCGTCCACAGCCGCGACTCGCTGCCGTTGGCCGACAGATTCGCCGGCTCGATGGTCTGGCCGCGGCGGGTAAAGAGTGTGGCGTGGATTCGGCCACCGCCGGCGTCCAGGATGACGGCCAGGTGTTGCCAGTCCAGTCCGCGAGCATTCTCGGCCACGGCGGCCGGCGTCGGCACGGCCACGCACTTTAGGCCCGCAATCGCCTGCGCAAGCGTCCGCGCGACGGTGATCCCCACGCGCAGGCCCGTAAAGCCCCCCGGGCCGACGGAGACGTACACCTCGTCGATGTCCTGGGGCTTCAAGCCCGCTTGCTTGACCATCTCGGCCAGGTGGGTCAGCAGGGCCGTGGTGTGCCGGGCGGCGGCGTCGAAGCGGATCTCCTGCTCGACGTGCTCTCCGGCGGCCAGCAGCAGCCCGCCGGCCCGGCAGGACGTCTCGATCGCGATGGAAACGGTGCGCTGGTTCTTCATGATGCTTTTTTCGCCGCGTCGCGCTGCGCCGCGGTGCGGCAGCGATTGTAGGCCGCCCGCCCTTGGGTGGCTAGACTTGTTGTGGCGAATGGGCCGCTTAATGGGTAGAATAAGCCCTTTTAGCATCTCATCGGAAGGACACCATGGTGCAACCGGCCCAGGACAATCTATTGAGCCACGCCTCGGCGGACCTGCGGGCGGCCGTCTCGGCCAACGTGCCGCTGGATTCGGTGCAGGAGGCGGCTCGGCACGATCTGGACGAGCACGGCCGGTACGTCGAAGGCTACCTGGTGCTGACCGAGACGCAACTGGGGCACTTCCTCCGCCGCGACGGCCGCTGGGAAGGCCGCTGGCTGGAGGTGGACAAGCTCAGCCACGCTTCAATCGTCGAGGGGCTGGGCATGAACCTGCTGCGCCTGCTGAGCGACGGCAAGGTGGCGGCGGAGTTCCGCTTCACGCTCCGCCAGGCTAAAGAGGTCGCCAAGTTGCAGCGGCGGCTGGAGCGGCGCCTGGAAGGCAAGGAGGAAATCGCCGCCGAAGAGGAAAGGCCCCGCGGGGAGGAAAAGAAGATTCGCTGCGACAAGTGCGGGCGCGTGATTCCGCCGTGGGCGGAGGTGTGCCCCGCGTGCCTGAGCCGCCGCAAAGTGCTCAGCCGGTTGATGGACTTCGTCAAGCCCTACAAATGGCGGGCGCGAACCGGCATGTTGCTGGCGCTGCTGGCGACGCTTTCTCAACTGGTCCGGCCGTGGATGACCAAGCCGATGATGGACAAGGGGCTGGGCACGGTGGCCGGCGGCAAGCCCAGCTATCTCGTGTTGCTGGGGTATATCCTGGCCATGGCGGGGTTGATGATCTTTTCCGCCGTGGCGGATGCGCTGCGCGAGCGGTTGATGGCCACGCTGGGCTCGCGGATCAGCCGCGACGTCCGCGACCGCACCTACGAGCACCTGCACAAGCTGAGCCTGAGCTTCTTTTCCCGCAAGCCCACCGGCTCCCTGGTGACGCGCGTGACGTCCGACAGCGACCGCATCTGGGATTTTGTCGCCTTCACGAGCACCCAGTTGATCATCTCCGTGCTGACGGTCGTCGGCGTGGCGGTGGCGCTGTTTGTGATGCGATGGCAGCTGGCGTGCATCGTGCTGCTGCCGATTCCGGTGATGTTTTTTTTGACGATCGTGTTCCACCAGAAGCTGCACCGGGGCTTCGACCGCCTGTGGCACCGCTGGAGCTCGCTGACGGCCGTGGTGGCCGATTCGCTGCCGGGCGTGCGCGTCATCAAGGCCTTCAGCCAGGAGAAGCGCGAGGTCACCCGCTTCGGCGCCAAGAACGCCGACTTCTACCGCGACGAAGTCAGCATGATCACGCTGTGGACGCTGTTCGGGCCGGTGATGGTGTTCTGCACGCAGGTGGGGGCGCTGCTGGTGTGGATCGTGGGCGGCTGGTGGGTGGTCCGCGACCTGCTGGCCCATCGCACGCCGGCCCAGGGCGCCATGACGGCCGGGACGCTGCTGGCCTTCGTGTCCTACATGTGGATGTTCTACAACCCCATCCACATGATCGCGCACATGGATCGTATGTTCAATCGGGCGGCCACCAGCGTGCAACGGATCTTCGAAATTCTCGACACCGAACCGGCCATCTTCTCCAAGTCCGAGGCGATGCCGGCCAAGGCCGTCCGCGGCCAGATCGAGTTGTGTGACGTAAGCTTTAGTTACGACGGCGTCCGCAAGGTGCTCCGCAACGTCAGCCTAAAGGTCGCTCCCGGTGAGATGGTGGGCCTGGCCGGGCCCAGCGGCGGCGGCAAGACCACCATGGTCAACCTCATCTGCCGCTTCTACGACGTGCTGGAGGGGCGGATCCTCATCGACGGCGTGGACGTGCGCGATTACGACATCGAAGAGCTTCGGCGGCGCATCGGCGTGGTGCTCCAGGAGCCGTTCCTGTTCTTCGGCACCGTGGCCGCCAACGTCGCCTACGGCAAGCCCGACGCCACGCTGGAAGAGATTATCGCCGCCGCCAAGGCCGCCAACGCCCATGACTTCATCGTCGGCTTCCCTGACGGCTACGACACGATGGTCGGCGAACGCGGCCAGACGCTGTCCGGCGGCGAACGCCAGCGCATCAGCATCGCCCGGGCCATCATGAACAACCCCGCCATCCTCATCCTGGACGAGGCCACCAGCTCCGTGGACACCCAGACGGAAAAGCTCATCCAGGAGGCCCTCGACCGGCTCATCGCCAACCGCACGACCATCGCCATCGCCCACCGGCTGTCCACGCTGCGCAAGGCCGACCGGCTGATTATTCTGGACAAGGGGCAGATCGTCGAGCAGGGCAGCCACGAGGCCCTGGCGACCAAACCCGACGGCGTCTACGCCAAGCTGCTGAAGATGCAGACCGAGACGCAGTCCATCATCGCCATCGGATAGCGGTTCGATTCCCCTACGCACTTGGTTCGACTTCGCTCACCACAAGCCGCACTACGATCCGGCTTCGCTAAAGCTACGCCGGACAGGCCTTCGACCTTCTGTTAGAAATATTCCTCCAGCCACTTTCGGCTGGCGTGGTCCAGGGCGTTCAGGTCGGTCAGCTCGTAGGTGTTGCCGTCGGCGTCGCGGAACAGCGCGCGGCTGTTGGACAGCAGCCGCACGTCGTCGCGGCTGCGGATTTGGAAGGTCACTTCGCCGCGGTCGGTCTGGGCGGTGATGGAGATGACGCCGAACTCGTTCTTATAGTTGACGATCCGGCGGATCTTGGGGTCGAAGACCTTGCCGGCCAGTTCCTGCTGGACGATCTGGCGGCTGGCGGGGTCCAGCTCGTCCAGCGTCCGCAGCAGGGCCAGCTCCTTGCCTTCCTTGTCGCGGATGGAGACGTAGACGCCCGGCAGCGACCAGGGGAAGCAGCGGGCCACGCGGGCGTCGACGACGGGAGCGTCCTTGCCGTCCATCTGCACCACCAATTGCCCGGCCTCGTTGCGAGTAATCTTCATCGTCACGGCCTGTTCCCTCACCGGCCAGTACTGACCGGCAGTTTCCATCGAATGCGTAATCTCCACCGGGGACGTCACAACATGCCTCCATCCACTTGTGGGCAAGAGGCATTATACCCACTTCGCACCACGGTTTGAAGCATTCCCCTGAGGCCTCGTCTTTGAGAAGTTTCTCGCCGGATCCTCCGGTTTTCCCCCGATTTTCCTTGGCACAGAAAGGGAAGCGCGGTAACATACTCGCCGCTTCGACCTCCGCCCAGGAAGCAGCGGAGTTTGTTCTAAGTCGAAGGGTGAGTGCGTTCTCGCTCACTCGCACCTGCCCCAGGCCTCCCCGGCCGAGTTTCCCCAACGTGTTCCTGTCTGATCGGTGCGGATGCTTGGCATTCGTACAGACGGGGTCGTCTCCATCGAAGTGGGATAGCAGAAAGGAGCAAGGGATGAAAATTCGGTTTGTGTCTATTATGGCTATGGCTCTTGTCATGCTGTGGGGCGTGCCGGCGGCTTGGGCTCTCTACGTCTGGGATGTGGAGATACCGCCCAGCGAGTACGGGCATCAAGATCAAAATGACGCGAACATTAAGTACGGCAGCACTGCTTGCGTTCCTACGTCCGTCGTCAATTCTTTTGCGTATCTCGAGACTCAGTACGGTGTCACCGACCTGTTCGACGGGAATATGACGACGACGATCAACAAGCTTGGTCAGAGGATGAACCTAGACGCCAACGGGGTCTCGAGAGCGGACTTTGCCCTCGGCGTGAAATCCTGGCTTGGCGACCACGGGGATGGGGAGGTCTTCATGACCGGGAAGGACCCCGCGGGTGCCGGCGGCCTGACCACAGGGATACCGGATTGGTGGTACATCTACGACTTGTTAGATAAGGGTTACGATGTTGAAGCGGGATTTGTTTGGACAAACGGCAATGGCGGTCACTGCGTTGCCGTGACCGGTCTCCTTTTCGATGACACCAACGATAATGGAATCCTTGACGCCGGTGAGTACGCCGACCTTGGTTTCATGGACCCCTGGAACGGGGTGGAACTCACCGGGACGCTTGCGGTGGATGCCAACGGCTACTTGAGATTGACGTACAGCGGAGGGGGAGCTGGCAACGGAGGAACGGGCATCATTACCACCGTTGTGGCGGAGATTCCCGAGCCGCTGACGCTCTTCACGTTGGCCATGGGCGGCTGGGCCCTCCTGAGAAAGAAAAAATAGAGCCTGAAAAATTTTCTCGATCTGTGAATGGGCGGCCCTTTGGGGCCGCCCATTTTTTGCGCGGAAACGAGCTGCCGCGCAAGGTCATCCTTTCGAAAGGGGCTATTCTGCGAGGAGGGCATGCAAGATCCCTGGTCCCGAATCCCAGGCTTGCCCGGCGTAGCTTTAGCGAAGCCGGGTCCCTAGTCTTTGAGCGTTCCCTCTTGGAACTCGTGTTGGCTGATTAATTGCCCCGTGTAATCCCACAGCGTGGCCGGGCCGCAGGCCAGGTGGCCGCGCCATGTGGACTGCGACTTCATCCGCCCGTCGGGCCAGTATTGCGTCCAGACGCTGGTGCCATCGTCGCGGTGCTCCCACTGCCATTGCACCTGCCCGTCGGCGGACCGGTATGTTTCCGTGCCGATCTTTCGGCCGGCCCGCCAGGTGGCCTGATACTGCTTGGCGCCGCTTTCGTAGAACCAGCTCTCCTCACCCTCCAGCAGCCAGCGGCCGTCGCTGGCCCGCCCGCCGCTGTAGATGCACCGCGTCCGGCCATTGGAGTGCTTTTCCTCGAACGTCTCGGCCTTGGGCACCGAGATGGGCGCGTCGGCGGGCAGCCCCGCGGCCGGGTCGAGGATCCAAGCCTCATTGAGCTCAAAGTGCAGGCAGGGATGGTTGATCGTGGTGATCAGGTGGATGACACCGTCGTCGCTCTGGACGGCCACGGCGTAGCCGATCGTGGCGTCGTTGTGGGCGGCCTTGCCCCAGCCGAGCCGGGGCGGCAGCACGTTGCCCTTGTGCGGCTGGGCGCCGGCCAGCGGCTTGATGCGCCACGTCTTGCCCTCATCCTCGCTGAGGGCCACGAACGACCCCCGCTGCCTGACGCCCGCCGGCTGGCGGTTGGTCTTGCTCTGGAAGTCGCTGGCGAAGAACAGCCGCCCGCTGGCCAGCCGCAGCAGGGCCGGCCGCTGGTTGCCGGCCAGGGCGGGGAAGGGCGACTTGCTGACTTGCCAGCTCTTGCCGCCGTCGCGGGAGAGGGACTGCGGCATCCAGCCGTCGATGTCGGTGTTCTTGCCGCCCAGGCCCAGGATGGTACCGTCTTTCAGCAGGACGAAGGCGGTGTGGCGCCCGCCGGTCCGGCCGCCGGTGTCGAACCACGTTTGGCCGTTGTCGCGGCTGGCCCAGAGCACCGACGTGCCGCCCACGCCGTCGCCGGCCAGGTAGATCGTCCCGGCCGCGTCGCAGTCGCGAAAAGCGCTGGCAATCGGCTGGGAGGTTTGCGGGCCTAAGCGGCCGGCGATCAGGGGGAACTTCACCTCGTCCCACGTGGCGCCGCTGTCGCGCGACGAGCACCACTTGAACGGCACGCCGTTCAGCCCCACCCCGCCGGTGACCAGGTGAAGCACGCCGCCGTCGTTCCACAGCAAGGCGCCTTCCTCCGTCACGTCGGGGAAGTCCAGGAGCAGGTCGGGCCAGTCCCAGCGGTCGGCGCCGTGCCGCAACCGCGTGGCGATGTAGGCGACGTTGGGCAGGTACTCGGTGCTGGAGGAGCTGGCGGTGAAGTGCACGGCCAGCAGGTCGCCGTTGGGGCAGACGGCCAGGCCGGGGCTGTGATTGTGCCCCAGGATGCCCGGGTGCATGCCCACGAGGCCTGCGTGGCCGGCGGGCTGATTCTCCGGCGGGACCGGCAGCATCGGCCGGACGCGGAAGTGTGGTTCGACTTTGCTCACCACAGGCGGCCTGGCCGGCTCGGGGCCGACGGCCATCCCAGCCGCCGGACCGCGGACGCAGCGCTGCACGAACGGCGTGTCGGCGGGATAGGGTTGGGTCTGCGGCATCCCGGCCTGGACCACGCGGAAGCCGACGTAGTGGCCCTCGTGCTCCGGGCCGTCTTGGGGAGGCTGGTCCACGTTCCACCACGGCTGCTGCAAGCGGGCCTGGCGGCGAGGCTCGAACTCGCTACCGGCCGGCAGCGGCGGGGGGAAGTCCGGCGCCAGCCCGCCGCGATTGGCGCAGCGGGCGTAGTAGGGCGTGGTCTCCTGAAGGCCGCCGCCGCGGACGACCTTGCAGAATCCCCAGGCCGGGCCGACGGGGTCGGTCTGGTCCTCGGGGTGATACAGGCCGTGCCAATCCAGGCACCATTCCGCGGGCGGGTTGTGCATGTCCAGCAGGCCCCAGGCATTTGGTTCGCTAGGTTGCGGCGGCTGCTCGCCGCTGGAGAATAGATTGTCCGTGCCCGCGCGGCAGGCGTATTCCCACTCGGCCTCGGTCGGCAGGCGATAGCAGACGCCTTCCTTTTTGCTTAGCCACTGGCAAAAAGCCACGGCCTCGTGCCAACTGATATTGATGACGTAGCGGCCTCCGCCCGCGTACTCCGGCCGGAAGCGGCGGTATTGCTCGGCCGTCACCGCCGTCCGCGACATCGTGAACGGGTGGCTGATCGTGACCCGATGGACGGGCTTTTCGTCCCAGTCGCCCTGGGGGAAACCCGAGCGGTCGGAACCGCCGCCGAGTTCCGGCGGCGTGGCGTGCGATTCGCCCATTCGGAAGCTGCCGGCGGGAATGGGCAGCATCTCCATGCCGATGGAGTTGGTAAAGCCCCGCACGGTGCGGCGGCGGCGACGGAGAAAATGAAAGAGTACCCGACACGCCGCCGAGCCCAGCAGCGCCCCCGCTATCACGGCCAGAATCAACAGGACGGTCGTCATAATCGTCTTTGCCTGCGCCGCAGGGCCGCCGGGGCGGCGCTGACGACGAACCACACCGACGCGCACAGCACGATCGTCGCGCCGGTGGCCGTGCGGGCCCAGTCCTGGGCGGAGATCAGCAGCCCGGCCACGGCCGAGGTCAGCGAGACGACCATCGCCCACCAGAACATTCCCCCCGCCGAGCGAGCGAAGTTCCTGGCGGCCGCGGCGGGCACGATCAGCATAGCCGTCACCAGCAGCACGCCCACCGCCCAGACCGAGAAAATCACCACCAGCGACAGCAGCGCCGCGAACACGAACTGGTACGCCCGCACGCGCACGCGGTGGGCCGAGGCCAGGGGAACGCTGAGGCCCACGTACAGCAGGCGGTTGTAGCCCGTGGCTTGGAAGAGCATCAGCACCGCGAACAGGCCGGCCAGCAGCAGGATGTTGGTGTCGCCGATGGTGAGGATGTCGCCGTAGAGGAACCGCTGCACGTCGCGGGCGACGCTGCGGTCGCGGCTGACCACCGCCAGGCCGAAGGCGACGCTGGCGGAGAAGAACACGCCGATGATCACGTCGATGGACAAGCTGCTGCGCCGGCCGGCGGCGATAATGCCCAGCCCCACCAGCACGGCGAAGCCCACCATCGTCCAGCGGGCGTCCAGGCCCAGGATCAGTCCCAGCGCCACGCCCGCGAAGGCCGAGTGGCTGATGGCGTCGGAGAAGAACGCCATGCGGAAGTTGACCACCTGCACGCCCATGGCGGCGGCCATCGGGGCCAGCAGCACCAGCGCCACCAGCGCCTGCTGCATGAAGCGGGCCTTCATGCAGTCCAGCGGCACGAGCCGGCCGACCCAATCGTACAGGGCCGAGGGGTCAATCATGGCGGTGCCCTCCCGGCGGGGCGGGCCGCCCGCTCTGCGCCGCCTGGATGTCGGCCAGGCCCAGGTGGATGCCGAACGTCGCGGCCAGGACGGCGGTCGTCAGCGTCGTCCGCACCGGCCCGGTGCCGGTCACGCGACGGTTCAGGCAAATGACGTCCGTGGCGTGGGCGGTCACCAGCGACAGGTCGTGAGTCACGATGATCTGCGTGAAGCCGCGCTCGATCCGCAGGCGGTCGAACAGTTCGCACAACAGGTGCTCCCCGCCGATGTCCACGCCGGCGGCCGGTTCGTCCAGGATGAGAATCTCCGGCTCCTGCCGGATGGCCAGCGCCAGCAGCACGCGCTGAAGCTCCCCGCCGGATAGGGCTCCTGCGGGCCGGCGGGCCAGGTGCTCGGCCTCCACGGCCGCTAAGGCTTCCTTCGCGGCGCGGACGGCCTTGGACGCCCGGCCCAGCCACAGCGGGCGGCGCTGGTGGCCCATGACCATCATCTCCATCACCGTCAGCGGCATGCCGCGGTCGAAGTCCAGCTTTTGCGGCACGTAGCCCAGGCGCACGGGGCGGCCCGGCTGGAGGGGGGCGACGTCGATTCGGCCGTCGTAGGCGATCTGCCCCAGCAGGGCCAGCAACAGCGTGGTCTTGCCCGCCCCGTTGGGGCCAATGATGGCCGTGGCGCTGCCGCGAGGCACCTCCGCGCAGATGTTCTCCAGGATCGTCAAGCCGTCGATGCGGACCGAGACGTCCTGGAACATCACGGCGGGCTGGCTTGAGGAATTCATACTAAAATCCTTACGGCGGCCGGTCCTGATGAGATTTTTAACTTAACCGCGGCCCGTAAAACAGGGAGAAACGGCATCGATTGGGCAATAATAATAACGTCCCGCGATTTTGCGGAAGCCTGGATATTGGCAACGTTGTTCCCGGCAGCGTAGACTTCAAAGGCCGATGAGCATGGACATTGCTTCCATCTTGAGGGACTGGCCGTACGAGCCCGGCCAACTGGCCGCCCGGCGGATCCGCGGCGCCGACGGCAAGGAGAAGATCCAGCTTCGCCTGGACCTGGGGCTGCTCCAGATGGAGGTCTCCGGCCGGCCCGACGGCGCCCGCCCCCACGGTTGCGAAAGCCTGCTGGAATACCACGAAAAGCAGCGGGACCTGTACCGCAAGCAGCGCGGCAGCGACGACGGCTTCATGCTGGACGCCGAGGCCTGCGAGATGCTGCGGGCCGAGGGACTGCTGTACTACCACCGCTACGTGGCCGAGTTCGTGCTGGAGGATTTCCCCGCCGCCGAGCGCGACACGACGCGCAACCTGCGGCTGATGGACTTCTGCGCCGCCCACGCCGCCGATGCCGCTGACCGCCAGGCCATGGAGCAACACCGCCCCTACGTGATGATGATGCGGACCCGCGCCCGTGCCCAGGCCCACATGGCCGGCAAGCGCACCAAGGCCGCCCTGGTCGCCCTCCAACGGGGCATCCGCGAGATCACGGACTATTACAACGCCAGCGGCCAGGAGCAGGCCGTCGAGACCTCGCCCGAACTGGCCGTGCTGAAGGCCCTGGCTGAGCAGGTGGAGTCCCAGGTGCCCATGGACCCGCTGGTGAAGCTCAAGGAATTGCTAGCCAAGGCCGTGGCCGAGGAACGGTACGAGGAGGCCGCGGCGCTCCGCGACCGCATCCGGCGGGTTTCGGAATACCGCAACCAGCGCCACGGGCCGGAGATGGTCTAAGCGGCGGGGGCTTTGAGGAGCCGAACCATGAACGTGCTGGACGCCATTCGAACGCGGCGGAGCGTGCGGGCCTACGCCAAGCGGCCGATTCCCGAGGAGGTCATGGAGCGATTGCGGGCGGCCCTGCGGTGGGCGCCCTCGGCCTGCAACTTTCAGCCGTGGCACTTCGTCCTGGTGACCGACGCGGCCCTGCGGCGCCGCCTGGCCGCCGCCGCCCGCGAGCAGATGTGGATGGCCGACGCGCCGGTGATCGTCGTTGGCTGCGGCCTGGCGGAGCGGGCCTACAAAAAGATGGGCGGCGCCGGCAACAGCATCGAGGTAGACCTGGCCATCGCCCTGGATCACCTGACCCTGGCGGCCGTGGCCGAGGGACTGGGCACCTGCTGGATCGGGGCATTCGACGAGCAGGCCGTCAAAGTGCTATTGCGAGTCCCCCCTTCTGTCAAAATCGTCGCCATGACGCCGGTGGGCTACCCCGCCTCGGCCGGCCTGAACAAACCCGCCCCGGAAGCCAGACGAAAGCCCGCCAAGGAGATATTCAGTACCGATACCTATACGGGGCCGGCCTGACCTTATTCACGCCCGGCAGGCTTGTGCAGCGTAGTCCAAGTCGGTCTTGATCTGGTCGAAATGCTTGGGGAACAGGCCCACGATGATGCCGTCGGCGGGCTTGATGTTCGCGTAGGCATCCGCGAAGGCCGCCCGGACGGAATCCTGCGATTGGCACAATCGCCCGGCCGCCAGAATCTTGAACGCCAGCACAGGCTTGGGCGTCGCGCGGATGGTGGCCAGCATCGCCCGGCGGTCTTCCTCCAGATAAGGCTCGTGGGCATAGCAGTCGGCATGTCCGGTGACGATGAGCGATTGCCGCGGCACGCGCGAAATGTTGTAGAGGCAGGCCAGGTAGAAGTCCACGTCCCAGCCGTGTTCCTGGGCGTATTCGATGACCGCCGGGATGTGCGTGGCCAGGCCGACGGCCACGCCGCAGTCGCGCATGCACCGCAGGTACGGCAGGCAGTCGTCGATGCAGCCTTCCTGCCAGAACTTGTCGGTTTGCGTGCCGTGGTGGTAGACGGCCCCGACGCCCGCGGCGGCCATGAGGCGGATGTTGGTGAAGATGTCGTGCATCTCGCTGGCCGTCTGGCCGATGACGTTCATCCGCCCGCCCGAGCGGCGATACAGCTCCACCCACTCCAGCATGCGGAAGTCCCCGCGAATGACAAACGTACGGACGCCCAATTCCTCGGCCCGGCGATAGAGCGCAAGCACGTTATCGGCGGTGAAGTAGGCCGCCATCTCCTCGTTGAGCTCCCCGTTGAGGTGGCTGTTGGCGCAAGGCGGATTGTGCCCCACGATGAAGCGGGAGACTTGGCATCGGCCAAGGGAGATCAAAGATGTTGGGCCGCCGGCAGAGGACGTCATACCGTTATTCTACAATCGTCGCTTCCAGGCACCGAGACCAATTACATTCCTCCGGCCCTCTTGCTTCAGCCAGCGGAGGGTGGCATTCTGTGCGGGGCGCCAGCAAACGCGTGATAGGAGAACACCCATGTACGTCGTCGCCGTCTCCGTGGTCGTCAAGCAGGCCTTCCTGCCCCAGTTCATCCAGGCCACGCTGGAAAACGCCCGCAATACGCGCCGCGAACCGGGCAACGTCCGCTTCGACGTCCTTCAGAGCGAAGAAGACCCCGCTCGGTTCGGGCTGTACGAGGTCTATCGCGACAAGAGCGATTTTGAGGCCCATCATCAGACGGCCCATTATCTAAACTGGAAGCAATTGGCCGACGAGTATGTCGCCCAGCCGCGACAGGCCCTCAAGTGCCACAGCCTGTTCTTTGGCGACGGGCCGGAATGAGTGAGTGGAGCCATGGCTACGTTTGAATTCTTCTGCGCCCCGCGGATTATCTTTGGTTGCGGCCAGTTTGTGCGGATCGGCGAACTGGCCGGCGAGCTGGGGCCGAGGGTCTTGGCCGTCCTGAGCCGCTCCGCGACGGCGGGCGGCAAGCGCCTGGCGGAGCTGCGCGACCGCCTGGGCGCCGCGGGCGTGCGCGTCGTGGAAACCTACCAGCGCGGCGAGCCGACGGTCGCCAGCGTGGACGCGATGGTCGAGCTGGGCCGGCGCGAAAAGTGCGGGGGCGTCATCGGCCTGGGCGGCGGCAGCGCCATCGACGCCGCCAAGGCCGTCGCGGGCCTGCTGACCCATCCCGGCGGCGCGCTGGACTATCTGGAGATCGTCGGCAAGGGCCAGCGGATGACCCGCCCGGCCGCGCCGTGGGTGGCTGTGCCCACCACGGCCGGGACGGGCGCGGAGGTCACGCGGAACTCGGTGGTCACCGGCCCGCGCTTCAAGGCCAGCATCCGCAGCGAGCACATCCTGCCGCGCGTGGCGCTGGTGGACCCCCAGTTGACCGTGGACAATTCCCCCGCCGTCACCGCGGCCTCCGGCATGGACGCCCTCTGCCAGCTCATCGAGTCCTACACGGCCAAGGGCGCCAATCCGATGACCGACGCGCTGGCGATGGAGGGCATCCGCCTGGCCGCCGGGTGCCTGCGGCGGGCGTACCGCGACGGCGGCGACCTGGAGGCCCGCGAGGGCATGGCGCTGGCGGCCTTACTCAGCGGCCTGACGCTGGGCAGCGCCGGCCTGGGCGCCGTGCATGCCATCGCACCGGCCGTGGGGGCGAACTTCCCCATCTCGCACGGCGTGGCCTGCGCGGCCTTGCTGGCGCCCGTGATGGCCGCCAACGTGGCCGCCCTGCGGGCGGAATCGGCCGGCCATCCCGCGCTGAAACGATACGCCATGATCGGCCGCGAGCTTTTGGGCCAGCCGGACCTGCCCGACACGCAGGCCATTGACGAGGGCATCGCGTTCATCCGCCGCCTGGTGAGCGAACTGGATATCCCGCATCTGGGGACGCTCGGCCTGGCTGCCGGCGACGTCCCCGCGATGGTAGCGTTGGCCGCCAAGGCCAACTCGATGAAGGCCAACCCCGTCGGACTCGACGAGCCGGCCCTGGCTGCGGTGCTGGCTGAGGCGATGTAGCGCCGCTACTTCGCTTTAGTCGACCCGCCGTGAGCGGAGTCGAGTGGCTTGCCACTGACACGGTCGGGGGAAGCCGGTTGCGAGGCCGGTTGGTTTTTCAGGTGGGCGTCGAAGAATTGCCGGACCGTCGCCATCGTCTGGGGATTGATGATCCCGGCGGCGCCGTGGCCGGCGCCGGGGATGATTTCCAATTGGGCCTCCACCCCCACCTTGCGAAGCGCCGCGTAAAGCGCCCGGCTGGCGGCCACGGGCACGATGGTGTCGGCCTTGCCGTGCATGATGAGCATCGGCGGGTCGCCGGCGGCGACATACGTCAGCGGGCTGGCCTGTTCGGCCTTCTGGCGATTTTTGCTGACCGGCCCGCCCAGCAGGGCCTCCACCGCATTGTTGTTCTGCACCTCCGCCAGCCACGTCGGCCCGAACCAGTCGCAGACGGCCTGGACGCGGCTGGAGACGGTTTCGTTCCCGCTCTCCGCAGGCGAGTCGCCGTGGCGATCGGTGGCGGGGATGGGCGAATTTTCCCCCAGCACGCCCAGCAGGACGGCCAGGTGCCCGCCGGCGGAGGCGCCCCACGCGCCGATGTGCGAGCCATCCAGGCCGAACTTTTTGGCGTTGGCATTGGCCCGCAGAAACCGCACCGCCGCCTGGCAGTCCTGAATCTGCGCCGGCCAGGTGAACCGCGGGGCCAGGCGATACTCCACGCTGGCGACCACATAGCCGTGCGCGGTCAGCCACACGGCCGGGCATTGGCCTTTGTCGCCCATGGTCCAGCCGCCGCCGTGAATCCAGACGATCACGGGCAGCGGGCCGCGGGCCTCAGCGGGCGTGTACAGGTCCAGGTGAAGGTCCTGGCCGGCCACCTTGGCGTAAACAATGTCGCGTTCGACTTTGGCTCCCTGCGGAATGGCGTACGCCTCCTGGGCGGACGAGGGGTCGGCGGCTTGGTTTGCCGCGGCGTTGTCCGCCGGGGCCGGGCGGGATGGGGCGGCAACGGCGCACAGGCCGATGGCGATCCCAAGCAGCGGCACGAAAATTACCAAGCGAGAGCATGTCATGCGCAGGTCTCCTTGGGTTTGGCGATGGCGGGGCGTCGGCGGGTCAGGCGAACCATTTATGCCAGTCGGCCGGCAGGTTGTACTGGCGGGCGTTGGCCGCCATCGTCTTGTCGCACTCGCAGATCTTGGGCTCGGTGGCGGCGGCCGCGACGACGTTGCGGACGATCTGGCTCATCGCCCCCACCACGCCCGCCAGCCGCTGGTCGTCGGACTGGCTGGCCAGCCCGCCGAACAGCGCCCCCGGCGTGAACGGCCGATGGCGGCTGCCGGTCTCGGCGTAGTTCACCACGTAGCACAGGGCGGCGTAGCACAGTTGCAGTTCCTTGGCCAAAAAGGCCTCCGGCACGAAGCTGTGGGTGACCACCTCGGCCCCCAGGGAGGCCAGTTGGCGGATCTCGGCCGGCGTCTCCATCCGCGGGCCTTCGGTGACGGCCGCGGTGCCACCGGCGTGGTGCACCAGCTTCATCTGGCTCAGCACCTTCGCCGCCGCCTGCCGCAGCGTGGGGCAGAACACCGGGAACTGCCGCAGGAAGCCCAGGGGCGAGTCCTGGAAGAACGTCTTGGGCCGCAGGTGCGTCTGGTCGATCAGGTCGTCCAGGAGGACCAGGTCGCCGACGGCGATGTTGTGCGTGATGGCCCCGCCGCTGCCCCAGGCCAGGATGCCCTGTACGCCCAGGTCCTTCAGCGCGTAGAGGTTCGCGCGGCTGTTGATGCGGTACGGGGCGGTCTTGGCCAGGCCCGTGCCGTAGCGGGGCAGCAGGTAGTAATCGCCCGCGGGGCTGGGGATCAGGAAGATTTCGCCGCTGGGGCCGAAGGGGGTGTCCCGCCGCCCGAGGCGCTGGCCCGCGATGCCCCCGGCCTCCCATTGCCGGTAGACTTCCTCACCCGCGATGCAGGCCATGGTGACGCCCATACGCAAATCCTTTAGTTCGACGCGCTCACTACACGTCACGCGGCACAGGGGTCAAGGGGTCGATAGGAACATTATGGAGCGGGCGAGGCGGCGTTTCAAGGGCGAGGCCTCCGGGCGTCGGGCCGGGGGTGGGGGCGACTCAGGACGGGATGCCAAATTCGTAGCGCGGCTGGCCGGCCAGGTCCACGGAACTGAATTGTCCGGGCACCAGGCGAATCGTGTTCAGCGCGCCGCTGAAGCGGGCCTGAATCTCCCGCGTCAGCCCGCCGTCCAGCAGCGTCTTGAGCTGGAAGCGATGGGCCGCCGAATCCACCAGCACCGTCAGCACGCCGCGCTGCTGCGTGAAGCTTTCCAGGGCGGTGTGCTCGGCGATGGGCCCGGGAATAACCTCGTCCCAGATGGCGGCCAGGTTGCGGAGCTGGCGGAAGCGCTTGGCCAGGATGTGCTGGGTGAGGATGGCTAGGGGCTGGCTGATGTGGGGCACGCTATCGTCCCACTGCCGCTGCTGCCAGACGGTTCGCAATTGTGCGTCATCCATGACACGTGCTCCAGGGGTTGCCCTCGCTGCCGGTTACGGGACCGACAACGCTGGCCACCCTAATCACTTTATCGCCACAGTCAAGACAGAAACTTCACCTCGACAGGGCTCGGTGCAGGCACCTCGGCGCCGCTCAGTGCAAGAGGCCCAGCCCGCCCCGCTACGGTTTGGCAGGCGCCGTCGCCACAGGTGCATCAGCCGGGGCCACTTCCCGCACCGCCCGGAAGGCCGTGCTGCCCGTGCCCGCGGGCGTGCGGGGACTCACGCGGCCGTTGAAGACGACAATATACACCCGACTGCCGGCGCTGCTGGACGTCCACCAGTAGATCACCGGCGAGTCCATGTGCCACAGAGGCGGTTCCTTATCCGGCATGACGGTGTAGGTGGCCGTGCCTGCGGCGGCGTCCCACCGGCCGCCGGCATTATGCCCGCGGCGCGTGAGCGATCCGACCACCTCGGCCACCGTGGGCAGCCGCCAGATGTTCTGCGGGGTCTCGGCGCAGCTCTGCCCGTCGGCCGTCAGGTGCGCGACGATCCGCTGGGCCTCGGCGAAGTCCACGTTGCCTTTCTTCGGCCAGCCCGGGCCGGGCGGGGCCCACAGCAGCTCCACGCCGTTGCCCCGGACGACAACGGATGAATCCACCGCCTTGCCCGACCGCTGCGAGATGCGCCAGACGGGCTCGATGGCACAGGCGACGGCCACCAGCGCGGGCAAGGCGACCAGCAGAATCATCGCCAGCCGTCGTGGCCGGGCTCGGCCGAAGACGTAGAGAATCCCCAGCGCGACCACGGCCTCGGAGGTGACCGTGACCATGTGCGTCAGGTGATGGATCAGGGAGGCGCCGCGCATCTGCCCCCACCACCACGCCAGCAGCGCCAACCCCAGGAGCACGTGAATCGCCCCGCCCACACGCGGCCAGCGGACCGCCAGCAGGGCCAGCACCACGACGGCTGTCGCCGGGCCGAGGTAGGCCCCCGTCAGCAGCAGATTGTCGCCCAACCGCGCGTGCCACCAGCCCTCATGGAAGTTCTCAAGCGTTCCCCAGAATGCCCAGAAGCACGCGGCCAGCACGCTGAGGGTCACGGCGAACCAACCACAGAGTCGTGCCAGCAGGGGCGGTCGCGAGGAGGCATCCATTACCGCTCTTCCTTTATTGCCCGACGCCGCCGATCAGCCCAGGTCTACGGGCATCAGGACGTAGAGGAAGTCGCTGCCGGCCTTCAGGACGGCCGGTTTGTTGGCGGCGTTCATTTCCAGCGTGATGTCCTCGCTGCCGGCCACGCGGAGGGCGTCCACCATGAACGCCGGGTTGAAGGCGATGTCCATGCCCTCGCCCTCGTAGGTGATGGGGCAGGTGACCTCGGCCTCGCCGGCCTCCGGCGCGCGGCTGGAAAGCGTCAGCTTGTCGGCCGAGAAGCTTAGGCGGATGCCGCGGGACTCCTCGTTGGTCAGCAGCGCCGCCTGGCGGATGCGATGCTCGAACGCGGCCGTCTTGATCTTGGCCTTGCGGGTGCACTCGCGCGGGATGACGTCGGCGTACTTTGGGAAGTTGCCCTGCACCAGGGAACTGACCAGCACCGCCCGGGCCGTGCGGATGAGAATCTGGTTTTCCTCGATCTTGACCTCCAGCACTTCCTCCCCGCCGCCGGAGACGCGCTGGATGAGCGCCATCAGCTTGGCCGGGACGATGGCGCTGACGTCCTTGGCGGCTGCCTTGGTCAGGCCGCCGCGGGCCTGGGCCAGGCGGTGGCCGTCGGTGGCCACCAATTGCAGCTTCTTGCCGCTGGCCTCCCACAGCACGCCGGAGATGGCGTAATGGCTGTGGGCCTTGGCCGTGGCGAACAGCGTCTTGCCGATCATGGCCGATAGCGTGGCCGCGGTAATCTGGAAGTCGATCTTGTCCGTCAGTTCGGGAATGGCGGGATACTCGGCCGGATCGTAGCCGAAGACCTTGAACCGCCCGGCCGAGCCGCGGACGACGCAGGCCTCCTTGTCGGTCTCGAGGGTCAACTGCTCCTCGTCGGCCGACTCGCGGACGATCGCCCCCAGCCGCTCGGAGGGGACCAGGGCCTCGCCTTCCTTCTCGATCTTCACGGCCGTGATCTGGTAGCGGCAGGAGGCCTCCAGGTCGGTGGAAAGCACCGTCAGCGACTTGCCGGAGGCGATGAGCTTGACGCACTGAAGCACCGGCTTGGGCGTGCGGGTGACCACGATGCTGCCGGCCAGCGCCAAAGCCTCCTGCAACGCCGCCGTCTGTGCGATGACCTTCATGGCGTACCGTCCTTCCTACCCATCGGTAGGCGAGTTGCTCAGGCCGCGCGATTGCCCCCGCGCGATATTGCGGGCCGTTATACGCACCGGCTGGCCCCCATGCAAGAGCAATCGCCTAGCGGAAACACTACGCACTGCCTTCCTCACTCGTAATGGACGCACATCATCGTCAGTCCATCGGGCGGGGCGGTGGGGCCGGCGTCGCTGCGGAGGCGCGAGGCGAGGATTTGGTCGATGCGCTGCGGCAGCCAGTGGCCCCGGCCGATCTCGATGAGCGTGCCGACGATGTTGCGGACCATGTTGTACAGGAACCCGTCGCCGCGGAGGGTGACAAGGATTTCGCTGCCGGCCTCGGCCACGTCGCAGCGGGCGATGCGCCGGACGGTGTTGTCGCGCTCATCCGCTGAGGACGCAAAGCCGCGGAAGTCGTGCTCGCCCACCAGCAGCGCCGCGGCCTGGCGCATCGGTTCGATGTCCAGCGGCCGCCAGTAGTGGTACACCAGGCCGAAAAGCTCCACCGGCCGGCGCGGCGCGACATAGATGCGATAGCGGTACGTCTTGCCCACGGCCGAGCGGCTGGAGTGGAAGTTTTCCGGCACTTCCGTGGCCGAGAGAATGGCGATGTCGTGCGGCAGGCGGGAATTGGTCGCCGCGACCAGGCCGGGCAGCGGGATGGCGAAGTCGGTGGTGTAGAAGTTGGCCACCTGACCGGCCGCGTGAACGCCGGCGTCCGTCCGGCCCGCGCCAAAGACGACCACCGGATGCCACACCACGCGCACCAAGGCCTCCTCCAGCCGCTGCTGAACGGTGTCGAAGCCATCGGCCTGCCTCTGCCAGCCGTGATAGGCCGCCCCGTTGTAGGCGATCACCAGCTTGACATTTCGACGCTGCTCAATGCCAGTATTCCGTCGCGGCGGTAGCGCTGGGATTTCCGGAACCCGCTCGCTCATGGCAGGATTATATCAGTAATCCTGTGGGCAGCAGAGCTGCCCACCCTACCGGACTAGACGTGGAGTGAGGTCGTGTTCAGCGAGCCGATACATTCCGCAGATGCAGGAACACTACTTTTGAGGAACCTGGAAGGGCGCCATAGATTTCGGTTTGTTTGATCTCGGCCCGTTCTACATCGCCCGCCACATTGATTTTACGGCCCTGGCGAAGTCTTAGGGCTGTTTCTTCCGGGCAGCGAAAGACGACCGCTGGAATAAAATCTCCTTCTGATACCGAAACAAGTCCATCGATGTCTGGGTTTGTGAGGGCGGCCTCGATAACATAGTGGCCGATTTGATTGGGGTCCGGTTTGATAGCTGTTACCATCACCAGGCCGAAGATTCTGGCACCAACTAACTTGGAGGTATTAGTGAGGGTAATTGTCTCTAGAGCGACCTGCCGTGTGGGCTTGGTATCAGGCTGGCTGGTCGGTGGAGGTGTTTTGCTGGCCGAAGCCTTCAAGGCGGTCAGTTGGGCTCGCAAGGCGGCCAGTTCGGTCTGGAGCGTCTGGACTTGGAGGCGCAGGCGCTGATTCTCCGCACGCAATGCTGCCAGTTCCTGGGAGACAAGCGGCGATGGCTGAGTCGCTGGTGATGTGGCCGTAGTAGGGATACCGGCCCCGCCGATGGTGGAGACTATCCAACAAACAGCTACCGCAGCGAGTAACCAATAACTGGCCCAAGCAATTTTCATTGAGATTTCCCTTTTATTTTAAGACCGAGGTACCCTGTCGGTGGCATGTGCCGACAATAAAGCCCCCGGCGTGAGCCGGGAGATAGTTTATCGCCTTACGGGTTGCTCGACCATCCCCATCCCCGTGCTCACGCACGGGGCTGTAGGGCGTTACCCACCCTATCGGACTGGCTCCGTGGAGAGCAAAACCTATCGACGCGGGCAGAAGAAGGCTTGCAGGATGATGAGAACGAGGGAAAATGACGAAGCACGGGCCCGCGATGGTCGCGGGTAAACATCATTTGGGGACTCCCGGCTAAGCAAGTGGACATGGCAAATCCCAGGTCATAGTAGTAGGCCACTGTTATTGAAAGGGCCATAAAGTGAAACCGAAACGCCTAATACCTATCATTCTCGGCCTCGCACTGATCTTAGTAGGGCTGTATTTAGTCTTTCAAAGCAGGCATCCTGTGGGTTTTGTGCCTTGTGTGATAGGTGCTTCGCTGGTCTACCTGGGCTACAAGCCGGGGCGGATCAGTGGCCTTGTTTTTGGGCATGTGTGCGTGGTGGTCGGCTGCTTCCTTACCACGTGGGGTGTTTATTCTGCACCGCACGCAGACCCGACGCTGGCACAGATCTTCAGCCGTCCCTTGTTCTGGGGACTTTTCTCCATATTTGGAGGGATTTGTGCCATCTATCACAGCTTTTGCAGATGTTGCTCTATGGGCCGATCCCTAGGTAGCGGCCAGGCGTCAGGGAGTCCGTAGGGCGGGAAACTTGTTTCCCGCGGAATTCCTACTCGGAGATGGATGCTGTGGGTGACGAATTACTCACCCTATCGGCCTAATCATCCACGCGGGCGGACAGTCCGCACTTTTCGAAGATAGGCCGATATTTTTGGAAAACGGATTGTGGGGCCGTGAAGGTAATCGTGTAGCCCCGTTTGCCTGTGAGGATCTGGTACTGAAGGTTCTGAAGCCTGCCAGCGGGCATGTCAAAGGCACTGGAAATGAATAGTGATTCGCGCCCGTCAATGGCGAGGAATCCTTCATCCATGCATCGGTATCCCATGGCGCTCCGAGCCAGGGTCTGTTTCACCACCGGCAAGGCTTGTTTGGGCGTCCCCCCGTACTGCACAACGTTCACGTTGAAATTGACCGCGAATTCCCCTTCCTTGGGCCCCATGTACAGCATGAAGCAGCCTGGGAGCATGTTCTTACTCACCCACCCCTCTGGTGGAACGATGGAGAACTTATTGTTGGTGTCGTAGACCCGGCCAGGTTCGCGATGTCTGGATGAAGAGCGACATCCGACGAGCACGCAGGCAACCAGGGCCAGCAACAGAAGCCTCTTTCGGCCGCTCATCCCGCACCCCTTTCCTTTGCTGGTCCTGAAAGGATAACCCCGAAATCCGAATTTCGGAATCCGAAACTAGGAGTTCAGGTATTCCCGCATCGCGGTGGCGAGTGTCTTGAACGTCCAGCGGCGTTTTTCGTCGTCGCATTCCAGCAGGGTCACACGGAAGCCGTCGCGTTTGCAGCAGAAGCCCGTCAGCGGCACCACGCAGACGCCCGTCGCGCCCAGCAGGTAATAGACGAACCGCTGGTCCTCCGGCCCGCCGGCCACCAGGCCCTCCACCAGCTTGCGGACCTTGGGATTGTCGATCTTGAGCGTCTGGCGGTTGTTCAGCGCGCCGGGCTCGAACATCACCGTCAGGTAGAACGCGCCCGACGGGCAGTTGATCTTCGTGCCGGGAATCTCGCCCAGGAGCTGGCAGGCCTCCTTGGCGCGGGCCTCGAAGATGCCGGCCCGGCGCTTCAGGTGCGCCGGATAGCGCTTGTCGCCCAGGATTTTCGGCACGGCCAGTTGCGGCATGGTCGTGGAGCACACCTCCAGCCGCTTGGACGCCAGCAGGCTGTCGACGTACGTGTGGAACATCTTGTCGCGGTGGCGGTTGAGCACCTCGATCCACCCGCAGCGGCTGCCCGGCCAGGGTACTTCCTTGCTGACGCCGCGCAGCGCCAGGCCGCAGACGTCGCCGATGACCTCCGAAAGGTGCAGCGTCTTGTTCCCGTTGTAGACGATGTGCGTGTAAATCTCGTCGGCGATCACGAACAGGTCGTGCTCGCGGGCGATGGCGATGATCTCCTCCATGACCGCGCGGGGATACACTGCGCCGGTGGGGTTGTCGGGGTTGATCAGCAAAATGGCCGCGATGGAATCGTTGTAGTGCACCTTCAGGCGCAGGTCTTCCAAGTCCGGCAGCCACTTGTTGTAGGGGTCCAGCTCGTAGGTCAGGTGGTCGTAGCCGCTGTGGGCGGCCTCGGCGGAGGAGTGCGTCGAGTACGCCGGCGTGGGCCCGATGACACGGGCGTTGCGGGCCAGGAAGCCGTACACCTTGGCCACGGCGTCGCCGATGCCATTAAAAAAGAGGATGTCGTCGGGCGTCACCTGCGCGCCGCCGCGCTTGTTGACTTCCTCGGCCAGGAATTTTCGGGTTTCCGGCACGCCCGCGGTGTCGCAGTAGCCCCAGGAGACGTCCTGGTCCACGATGTCGCGCATGATCTGGCGGATCCAGGGCTCGATCGTCTCGCCCTTCTGGACCGGGTCGCCGATGTTCTCCCAGGTCATTTTCACGCCCAGGTCGCGGAACTGATAGGCCACCTGGACGATCTCGCGGATCGCGTACGTCAGCGAACCCGCTCCGGCATGGACGATGTTTCTACGCATAGTTATGTGCCTCCGGTTGCTCTGTCTTTGTCGGCCAGAAGGCGGGGCCGACTACAGTCTCTCGGCGATTTGAACGGCGTTCAGGGCCGCCCCTTTGCGGATCTGGTCGCCGCTGACGAACAGCTCGATGCCGCAGCCGTCCGGCTGGGAAATATCCTGGCGGATGCGCCCGACCAGGACGTCGTCCTGCCCGCTGGCGTCCACGGGCATGGGGAAATAGTTGTTCTTGCGGTCGTCCACGATTTTCACGCCCGCCGCCCCGGCCAGAATCTCCCGCACCCGCGCCTCGCTCATCGGGCGGGAGAACTGGAGGTTGATCGACTCGCTGTGGGCGCGCAGCACCGGCACGCGGATGCAGGTGGCCGTGATGAGAATCTGCGGGCAATGGAAGATTTTCCGCGTCTCGGCGACCATCTTGTTCTCTTCCTCATTGTAGCCGTTGTCCGCGATGGCGCTGTTGTGGCTGAACAAGTTGTTGACGATCGGGTGCGGGAATTTCTGCTTCGCCACGGCCTGCCCGGCCGCGACGGCCTTGATCTGGTCGTGCAGCTCCCACATGCCCCAGGCGCCGGCGCCGCTGACGGCCTGGTAAGTGCTCACGACGATCCGCCGGATCGGATTGGCCTGGTGCAGCGGCCAGACCGGCACGTTCATGATGATCGTCGAGCAATTGGGATTGGCGATGATGCCCTTGTGGGTGGCGATGTCCTGGGGGTTGACCTCCGGGACGACCAGCGGCACGCCCTCGACCATGCGGAAGGCCGAGGTGTTGTCCACCACCACCGCACCGGCCGCGACGGCCGCGGGCGCGAACTTCTTGGACACGCTGCCGCCGGCCGAGGCCAGCACCAGCTCGATGCCTTTGAAGCTTTTTTCGGTCAGCTCCTCGACGACCAGATCCTGGCCGCCGAAGCGCAGCTTCTTTCCGGCCGACCGGCCGCTGGCCAGCAGCTTCAGGCTGGAGACAGGGAACTTCCGCTCCTCAAGGACCTTGAGGAACTCCCCTCCCACCGCGCCGGTGGCGCCCATGATGGCGGTTCGCCAAGCCATTTTTCCGCACTCACCTTTGACTAAGACTAAAGACACCCCCAGCCGCTTGCCCGACTCTGCTAAGCGACGCCGCGGCAGGCCGGCTGGTGAACTTTGCATCATAACGCGCTTTCGCCGAACCGCCAACCGTTTTCGGCGGACCTTGCTTTTGCAACGCGGCGGGGATGTGGTATCCTATGCGGCGGATGCCGGAGGGCACCCTCGCTGTGCAGGATGACGGCGAGAGGGAAATGGACATGGACAGTTATCTCACGGCGGAGGTTTCCGCGTCGGCGGTTCGGTGGAATGTATCGCTATTGCGCCGCCGGCTGGCCGCGGGCGTCAAGCTGTGCGCGGTCGTCAAGGCCGACTGCTACGGCCACGGCATCCGGACGCTGTTGAGCGTGCTGGCGGCCGAGGCCGACTGCCTGGGCGTGGCCACGCCGGAAGAAGCCCTTCTCCTGCGGAAGCTGGGGTATGATCGACCAATTCTGACGTTCTTCTCTGCTTGTGCCAATGACGACGGCGCCGAGCGCCGCGAGGCGCTGGCCGAGCTGATCGCCCGCCGCGTGACGCTGACGGTGGCTGCGGCTGCGGAGCTGGCGGCCGTGGAAGAGGCCGCCCGGCGCGTGCGGGTGCCGGCGTCGGTGCACATCAAGGTGGATAGCGGCATGGGCCGCAGCGGCGTGCCGGTCGAGGACCTCCCGGCCGTGGTGGCCGAGGCCGGCCGCTACCGGTCCGTGAAGCTCACCGGCGTCTACTCGCACTTCGCCACGGCGGATGAGGCCGACAAGCAGTTCGCCTGCGAGCAGTTCGCCCGCTTCAAGGCCGCGGTGCAAGTCGCCAACGGCGCAGCCGGTTTGACACTCCACGCGGCCAACTCCGCGGCCACCATCGACCTGGCCGAGACGCACCTGAACATGGTCCGCCCCGGCATCGCCCTGTATGGCTACCAGCCCTCCGACGACATGACGCACCGCCTGCCGCTTCGCCCGGCCCTGCGGCTGGTGGGCAAGCTGATGCAGATCAAGAATCTCCCGGCCGGCAGCCCCTGCGGCTACGGGCGGACACACACGCTCCAGCGCGCCACTCGCGCTGGGTTAGTGCCCATCGGCTACGCCGACGGCTACCTGCGAAGCTTCTCCCACCGCGCGATCATGCGCGTCGGCGGGCGCGACGCGCCGGTCTGCGGGCGGGTGTCGATGGACCAGGTGGTCATCGACCTGGCCGGCTGCCCGGCCGCCCGCGTGGGCGACGAGGTGGAGATTATCTCCGCCGACCCAGCCGCCCCGCACAGCGTCGAGAGCCTGGCACGCCTGGCCGGGACGATTCCCTACGAAATCACCTGCCGTCTGGGCCGGCGGGTCCGGCGCGTGCTGGTGGATTAACGGCAGGACGTAGGTCGAAGGTCGTAGTGCGTAAGTCGGAGAAACGGCGGGGCTAGAGTTGGGGTTTGCGTTTGGCCGGCGGGGCTGGCGGAGAAATACCCAGGCGGTCCAATACCTGCTGGAGGTCGGCCCACACCTTGCTGCGGACGTCGGCGGTGTATTGCCGCAGGACGTAGGCCGGGTGGAACGTCGGCATCACGTCGATGCCGCCCAGGCCGGGGGCGATGGCGGGGAGCTTTTGCCACTGGCCGCGGAGCTTGGTGATGCCGACGGTCGTGTCCAGCAGGTTCTGCGTGGCCGGGTTGCCCAGCGTGACGATCACCGCCGGGGCGAGGATCTGGAGCTGGCGGACCAGGTAGGTGCGGCAGGCCTCGGCCTCTTCCACGGCCGGGGCGCGGTTGCCCGGCGGGCGGCACTTGACGATATTGCCGATGTACGTGTCCTGGCGCTTCAGGCCCATGGCCGTGATCATGCGGTTCAGCAGCTCGCCCGCCCGGCCCACGAACGGCCGGCCGGTGCGGTCTTCTTCCTCGCCCGGGCCTTCGCCGATGAACACCAGCCGCGACATCGGGCTGCCCTCGCCGAAGACCGTTTGCCTGCGGCCCTGACACAGGCCGCAGCGCGTGCAGCCGCGGACTTCGTTGACGTCGATGGTGGCCAGGGCTGCCGCCCGCTGCTCCGCCGTCATCGCCCGGCCGTCGGGCCAGGCCTCTGCGCCACAGACGCCGCCGCCGTCCGCGGCGGGACCGGGCAGAGGATTGCGCTCAGCAGGCAGAAAAAGCCCGCCTAGGAGCCGCTCGCCTTCCAGCATCTGCTC
>Ga0187885_10000056_pt1 | contig 120710 bp, 89 predicted proteins | sample June2016WEW_20_1_3_FD_132970 | JGI IMG/M metagenome (GOLD analysis project Ga0187885, IMG submission 132970) | Peatland microbial communities from SPRUCE experiment site at the Marcell Experimental Forest, Minnesota, USA - June2016WEW_20_100 | ecosystem: Environmental > Terrestrial > Soil >...
ACCTGGAGCCGCTGGGATACATCGGGTATTACTCCGACCGCCTGATGCTGGATTGGCCTGGGCTGGTGGCGCCGGAAGTTGTCCGCCTGCGCCGCGAGGGGGCCACGCAACTGACCGTGATTCTCAAGCTCAAGCCGGCTTGGCTCGTGCTTCGCAGTAGCGAGGCCGTCGCGGCCTACCAAGTGCCGGAGATCAGGAACTCCTACACCCGGGTTCGCGTGTACGATGCCCATGCGGCTTTGGACAAATATGGCTACATCCCCGGTCGCGGTTACCTCAACATCGATACCACCTTCTATGTGCTGCGGCGAATCGAACCGCCAGCGCCGACAACCTCGCCGTCCGCTGTTGGTCATTGACGGACCTGACCATCGGTTCGTGCGTGGAAGGCCAAGCCGGGTTAAGCTCAAAGCCAATGCGTGCCATGCTGTTCCATCAGTCCGCGCCCATTGAACAGTCGCCTTTGGCCTGGAGCGAGCTGCCCGATCCTTCGCCCGGACCTGGCCAGGTGCGCTTGGCCGTCCGTTGCTGCGCGGTCTGCCGCACCGATCTGCATTTGATCGAAGGCGACATCCATCCGCCGGCGCTTCCGATCGTTCCCGGTCACCAGATCGTCGGCGTTGTCGATGCCCTGGGACCCGCATGCCAGCGCCTCCAACCGGGGATGCGCGTCGGCGTGGCATGGCTGCGGCACGTCTGCGGAAGCTGCCGCTTTTGCGCCGCCGGCCGCGAGAATCTTTGCCCGGCTTCGCAGTACACCGGCTTTCACGCCAACGGCGGTTTCGCCCAATACGCCCTGGCTCCCGAAGACTTCACGTACGAATTGCCGGCAAGTTACGACGATGTGTCGGTGGCGCCGCTGCTGTGCGCCGGCATCATCGGTTACCGGGCGCTGAAGCGCTGCAACCTGCCGCCCGGAGGCAGGCTGGGGATTTTCGGATTCGGATCGTCCGCGCACATTGTTTTGCAACTGGCGATTCACCGCGGACATCAGGTGTACGTGGTTTCGCGCGGCGAAAATCACCAGCGTCTCGCCCGACAAATGGGGGCGGCCTGGTGCGGCGCGGATGCCTCGCAAATCCCCGCGCCCCTGGAGAGCGCCATTGTGTTTGCTCCCTCGGGCGCCGTGGTGCCGGCGGCCCTGGCCGCACTGGACAGCGGCGGCACGGTTGCCCTGGCCGGCATCCACATGACCCCGATTCCCAGCCTCGATTACGACCGCTATCTTTACCGCGAGCGCGACATCCACGGCGTGATGGCCAATACGCGTGCCGATGCCCGCGAGCTATTGACCGAAGCCGCGGCCGCGCACGTCCGGCCGCACACCCTCAGCTATCCCTTGCGCGACGCCAACCGCGCCCTGGCGGACATGAAAGCCGGCCGCATCGACGGTACCGGCGTCCTGGCCGTGGGATCGTAATCCTCTCTGCCTCGCCCCGGCGCGGCCCCATGTTGAATCCTGTAGCGGATTTCTTCGAGGTTGGGAAAATTGATATTCCGCCCCGCGGCGCAGGTTTTCGAGGAACATGAAGTTGTACACGGCGAAAATTTTCATTTTGTCGTTGGGAAGTAATCGCGCTAGGAGGAGACCAAAGGTCCCGCAGTCATTGACGATGGACGTGCTGGAACCTCAAAAATCGGGGGCTAAAAGTCAGCGGCTTCTCGACTTGCATCGACCAAGAAATCATCCCGAGCCACATGTGTAGATAAATTATGCGTTCTAGCAAGGTCCCTGTTTCATTTCCTAAGCCACCCCTTCTGGTTTTGGGGTTGGAAAACTTGAAACTCGGTGATGGAAAGTGGAGAATCACGCTGCATGTCCATGCCCCAAGAGCCAAGAGGCCGGTCAGGTTTGATTCCACTTCCGCAACCGGGCAAGCTGTCATCAAGGATAGTCGCCTCGCTCAAACGTGAGGCGGCGATCGTGGCCGACGTCGTCGGGTCTCTAGGTTTCGTCGCCTTGGTATTGGAGTTTTTCCATTGGGCAAACAAAAGCTCCTTACTCGGTATTTCGGCCATAGTATGGGCCTGGACTGTCGGTCTCTTGCCGTTCCTTGTAATAGGCGCGTGGGCAACTTTTGACTTCATAAGGATACTAAAGGACGGGATAAGGGTACGAGACGATGCGATAAAGCTACGAGAGGAAAAGATACGAGTTTTAGAAGCCGCTGTGATTGACGCTAGCGCACAGAAGCCCCGATCATCACAACGGCTCATATGGGAGGCGGTTAGGGGCGTGTACGGATTTCACATAGTGCTGCGGCGGCACGCATATACGGTTTACCGAGACGGCCATGCAACCTGCCGTGACACCGTGGTGTTTAAGTGCAACAGACGCTCGCTGGGAACGTGGTCACGAACAATATCATCCTCTGCCGTGGAAGAGTTTGCGCCCGCGGCAGACCTCCAAATCGAGCCACACAAGTTTAAGGCGACACGTACAGAGGAACGTCGGATGCCTTGGGGGGAGGGGGGCCGCACTCTCCTTGAAACGTTCTCGATCGTGCCGACCATTCAAGCGGAAGACGGAGAGGTGAAGTTTAGCTATTTAGATGTGCTCCCACCAAAGTCCTTTGTCTTTCAGAAAGATGCAGCAGCCCCCAAGAGGACGATCGACTTCGTAATGACAACACCCTGGGAGCCGATTGAAACACTTGAAGTCGAAGTCGAATTTCACGATATTGTGCCTGGGCGAGTATCGGCCGACGCGGTGTACAATCCGGCCGGGGAGCCGCTTCTTCAAGAAGCGCAGCAGGCAGAGGAAATTCTTCGAGAGTTCGACCGAGACGGGAGACGGGTTGCGGCTCTGAAGGTTCCCTTTCCGATGATGGGAGTGGGCTACAGAGTCAAATGGGACTTGGAGTGACTCACCCGTTCGACATAAAAATACCTGACTGTCTGGTCAGGTATCTGCAAAAAGGCCCTCGAGTTGGCCCTCCACCTCGTCTTTGTAGTCAACGCTTGATCTCACGAAATAACATGGTGCTGTCTCCTTTTGTTTGAATTCTCACCTCTCGTGGAGGGTAGCTGCCCAGCGCAGTCATCATTCCTCCCGTAAAGGTACGCCGCTTCCACTCGCATGTCAAATACCATTTCGGGCCAGGGAAAGCGAGCGTCTCGGAGGTATTATCGGCAAACACAACCACGAAGATTGACCGAGGCAGTGCGTTTTCAACGCGACACGTTGAATCCGCCATTGGAAGGCTTGGGGGGCATTTCCGACAGAGACGTTTATGACAGATTTATGGGAATTTAACCGAGCGAATCGGTCGGGTTTGCCGCGATTTCTCGGGTGCTTCTTATCAGGGCCGCCGCAGCCTCAACGATGAACGCAAAAAAGGCACAAGAGTCAAGGAGGCTCTGGATAGGTTCATTTCGCATGGAGCGGTGAAGACGGGGATGGTGTGATCCGTAATGCGATTCAGCTTTTTTGCGCCACGATGATGAGGTCACCGCTGCGGTGCTCTTCGTACGCTTCGCCTTGGTAGCCGCCGAAGAAGTTCACCTCAGCGGCGCCGCAATCCCGAGCTGCCGATTCCAAATCGCCTTGCTCCAGCCCCAAAAACGGCACGCCTTGGCAGCGCAGGGAGGTGTCTGCCAGGCGGATCACGGCCAGCTCCACAAATCCGCGCCCCGAGCATCGGTGAACGCCTTTGAGAATCAGCGATTCGCCCTGCGGCAGCGTCTTGCGCGTGGTTTTCTGCCAGAGGCATGGGCCATCCGGGATGCTCCACAGGTTGACGACTTGCACGACCGCCACACCGCCGGGGCGCACCGCGGTGAGCATCTGCCGCAGGGCTTGGTGTGCCGTGGCTGCGTCCGGCGCAAGGGCCAGCGAATTGCCGATGCACACGGCCGCGTCGATGCTGCCGGGCGGACCGATCGGCTGATCGAATCCTCGCAACGTCCAGCGCAGGGTTTGCGATTCCCCCCATGCCGCCCGCGCCCGGTGGAGCATTGGTTGACTGAGGTCTGATCCTTCAACGCTCAGGCCCCACGAATGGAACATCGCCGCGTGATGGCCCGTGCCGCAGGCGACATCCGTGACCCGCCCCGCGCCGCAGCGCTGGAAAAGCTGCCGAAAGAACGGCCCTTCGTTGGCCAATCGTTTTGGCCAGTCGATCATCGCCTCGTACACATCGGCAAAATCGTCCAGGGCGGGCATCACGACTCCCTTGATCCGGCGCACCATCGCCGCCACATCTGGCGATACGCCGATTCGACCCTGGTCGCAAATCGCTTGGCATCCATCAGGATCGAGCCTTCCATCTGCCGGCGCAGCGTTGAGCGCAAATGGGCCAAGCGGGGGGCGTCGCTCGCCAGTTGCGCCGCCAGATCGACGAATGAATCCTGGGCGTCGGCGATCAATTCCGGCAGGCCGACGGCGCGAAGCAGGCTCGCTCCCGCCCGCCCGCAGGCGGCTTGGCCGCAGAGCGTGACCACGGGCACCCCCATCCACAGCGCATCGCACGTTGTCGTGATCCCGTTGTAGGGAAGCGGGTCCAAGCCGATGTCGATGCGGTCGTAGAGACGCAGGTACTGACCGCGCGGCTGATACGCCGCGAAATCCAGGCGGTCCGCATCGACGCCGTGTTGCGCAAAAAACCGGCGCGTGCGCTCTTGTTGCTCCTCGGAGCCGACCAGAAGCAGCAGATGCGCATCCGGCACGGCTTGCACGATGCGCAGCCACAACTCCAGCGTGGGCTGATTGAGCTTGCACGGGTTGTTCAGCGAGGCGAAGCAAATCGGCCGGCCGGCCCGCGGCGCCGCCGGCGGATCATCCCCCAGCGGGTGGTAGCAGCACCAGCAGTCGTCCAGGCGGATCGATTCCTCCGCGTACAACTCGTCGTGCCATCCCGGCGGGTCCAGGTGGGCATCGGTCAGCCGGCAATCCATCGTGGTCAATCCCGTGCCGCCGGGATAGGCCAACCACGTCACCTGAACCGGCGCCGGCTTGCGCGCAAACGTCAGCAGATGGTTGAAGCCCATGTGCATGGTCAGGTCCACCAGGATGTCCATGCCATCCTCGCGGATTTTCCGGGCTAGCGCCTCATCCGGCATTCCCGGCACGTCATGCCACACGTCCGCGGCGGATTTCAACCAGCCGGTGACCCTGTCCGGGCGCCTGACGCTGCTGTAGCAGTGAATCTCGAAACCCGAGCGATCGTGCGCTTGCAACAGCGGCAAAACAAAAAACGCCTCGGCCTGAGCGCAGAAATTCGGCGAAACATAGCCGACCCGCAGCCGCCGATCCGGCGCCGGGTCATTCTCGTGCGGCCGGATCGCGCCCGCCAAAGGCTGCCCATGCCGCTGATTCCACTGGCTCAGCTCCTCGGCAATGGTCTGGGCGCTGTAAGCGGGATCAAAATGCACCTTGTAGCAGAGGCTGCTGTGAATCATGGCATCCGCCCCATCCAGCTCGACGGCCTGGCGCGTGCACCCGATGGCCTGGTCGATCAGCCCGACGCTCTTGAGGGCGTTGCCCAGATTATTCAGCACGGCCGCGCTTCGCGGCTGGATCGCCAGCGCCTGGCGATAGGCGGCAATGGCCTGGTCGGGCTTTCCCGCCGCCGCCAGCACAAGCCCCAGATCGGCAAAGCACGCCGCGCTGGACGGATGGAGCGACGCGGCCTTGCCGATCAGTTCCGCCGCCGCGGCCAAATCGTCCACGGCGTAGGCGATTTTTCCCAGGAGATGCAGCGCATCCGGCTGATTTTGATCCAGCGCCAGGATCCGCCGGCAGATCTCATCCGCCTGGCGCAGTCGCCCCGCGTTGAAATGCTCGTCGGCCAGCGCTAGCTGCGGCTGCGCCATCGCATCGAGCATAGCTCCGGCGGCCGCTTGGCGGTAGATGACACCAGCGCTCAGGTTCCGGGGACGGGGTGTCCGCTGGCCTCCGCTTCGAAATCCTCGATGGCGGCAAGCGCTTCGGTCGGCGTTTGGGCCGTGCGCAGGGCGCTGCGCAGATCGCGGCTTTGCAGGGCCCGCCCGGCCTTGGCCAATAGTTGAAGATGCACGTTGGCCCCGGCCGTCGGCGAAAGCAGGAGGAACACCGCCTCGATGGGTTTATCCGTGGGCGCGTCCAGCACGCCCCCGTGCGTCAGGCCCAACGCCACCTGCGGTTCTTTGAGCTCCTCGAATCGCGCGTGCGGCAGGGCGACCCCTTCGTTCAAGAACGTCGAGCCTTGCTCCTCGCGCTGGGCCAATTTGCCGATCACCTGCTCGCCCTGGAGCCCGCTGACCTCCCGGGTGATGGTCTCGACCAGGCGGCGGCGCAGGTCCTGTTTCATGACGGGGTCTTCGCAAATGATGATGCGTTGCGGCGAGAGCAGCCGGCTGAGCGTTCCCGGCCGCGCCGCCGCGGGCGCTTGCGGTTCCGCGAATTCGCCGGCCGCGCGCTGGTCGCTTTCAGCATCCACCACGACGATCGAAACCCCGCGGGCCCGGTGGACCAGTTCCTCGGCGACGCTTCTTCGCCCAAGCAGCCGCTTCCACCACGGCATCGTCCCCGGGCGCCCGATCACGATCTGGCCGACACGGTATTCACGCGCGAAGCGCAAGATCGTGTCGACGATGTCCTGGCCCTTGAAGGTGAAGACCATCGCCCCCAGTTGATTGGCCAGCGTCAGTGTGTCCGACAGCAGCCGCTGCGTCGTCGCGTCGATGACCGTGGGTTCCTCGCGCGGCGTCTGGACGTAGACCGCGTACCAGTTGCGGTTCAGCCTCCCCGCCAGACGCGAGGCAATCCGCAGCAGCCGCGCGCTGTTGGGACCCTGCGACGACAGGCACACCATGATCTGATCCGGCGCCGCCTTGGTCGTGGGGCCGTCGCCCTCGTGCGCGGTTTCGCGCCGCTTGAAATCAAGCTGCGACGCCAATTCCCGCAACGTCAGCTCGCGCAGATGCTCGAGGTTGGAATCGGTGAAAAAATTCTCCAGCGACGCCTGCACGCGTTCCACGGGATAGATCTTCCCCTCGTGCAGGCGCTTTTGCAGGTCCTCGGCCGAGAGGTCGATGTTGACGACCTGGTCGGCCTCCGCCAGGACCGAATCGGGAATGCGCTCGCGGACCTTGACGCCGATCAGTTGCTCGACCGTGTTGTACAGGCTTTCCAGATGTTGAATGTTCAGGGTGGAGATGACGTGGATGCCGGCGGCCAGGATGTCCTGCACGTCCTGGTAGCGTTTGACGTTGCGGCTGCCGGGGACGTTGGTGTGGGCCAGTTCATCCACCAGGGCCACCTGAGGCCGGCGATTGATCACCGCATCCACGTCCATCTCTTCGACGACGATGCCGTGATATTCCATTTTTCGGCGCGGCACCACCTCCAGCCCCTCCAGCAGCTTGGCGGTGTCGGCCCGGCCATGCGTCTCGACCAGGCCGACCACCACGTCGATGCCCTCTTTCTTGAGGCGATGGGCCTCCAGGAGCATCTGATAGGTCTTGCCCACGCCCGGGCCGTAACCGAGGTACAGCTTCAGCCGCCCACGCTGCGAGCGGCGAATCATCTGCAAAAACGCTTGTGCTCGGTCCTCAGGCACAGCCTCGAAGCCACCTCTATTGCGTCAGACCCATCGCTGCATCACCGCAACCCCGTGAATTTTATCTCAAAACATCAACTTGGACGAATGCATCATGAAGTGTTCGACGATTGGTCCAAGCGCCAGAGCCGGGAAGAACGTCAACGCGCCGACGATAAGAACAACGCAAACCAGCAGAACGACAAACGTCGTGCCCGTGACGGGAAAGCTTCCGGCGGTCTGCGCCATCGGGTGCTTCGTAACCAGCCGTCCCGCCAAGGCGATCACGGGAATCATCATGATGTACCGCCCGACAAGGATCACAATGCCCAGCAGGGTGTCGTACCAGGGGACGTTGGCATTCAGGCCGGCAAACGCCGAGCCGTTGTTGCCCGACCCTTCGCTGAAGCAGTAGAGGACCTCGCTGAGCCCGTGCGGACCGCCGTTGTTCATGGAATTGGTCCCCCACTGAGTGACCACCGCCGCAGCCGTCGGCACCAGCACCGCAAATGCCGTCGTCAGCACCACCAGCGACGCCAGTTTCACATCCGATGCTTCGATCTTCTTGCCCAGGTACTCCGGCGTGCGGCCCACCATCAACCCCGCGATGAAAATCGCGACGAAGACGAAGACGAGCATCGTATACAGGCCCGATCCCACGCCGCCGAACACCACCTCGCCCAGTTCGATGTTGAGCAAAGGAACAAAGCCGGCCATCGGCGTAAACGAGTCGTGCATCGAGATCACCGCGCCACAACCCGTGCTGGTTGTCATGCTGCAATACAGGGCGGAATTGAACGGGCCAAAGCGGGTTTCCTTCCCCTCCATATTGTTGTTGCTTGCCGTGCCGACCCCGCCGATGCCGAGTTCGGCCAGCCGATCATTGCCACGAACCTCGAACCCGACGCAGGTGAGAATCCCGCCGACGAGCATCACGAACATGGCCAGCCACACGGCCCAGCCGTGGGCCTTGTTTTTCACCATCAGTCCCAGGTAGTAGCACAAACCCGCCGGGATCGAGATGAACGACATGATCTGGATGTAATTCGTGAGGGGCGTGGTGTTCTCGAAGGGGTGGGACGCGTTCGCATTGAAATACCCGCCGCCGTTGGTGCCCAGCATCTTCACGGACATCATCGAGGCGACCGGGCCCTGGATGATCGCCTGTGTGTTGGGACTTCCGGCAGCGGCGCCGCTCTGATCGAGCACCTGAATCGTGCTGGTCGGCCGGAAGTTCATGATCGAGCCCTGCGACACCAGGAACAGAGCGTAGACGATGCAGATCGGCAGAATCAGATAGAGGATCATTCGCACCATGTCACGCCAGAAGTTCCCGATGGTGCTGCCGCGATCACCGGCAATCCCGCGCACCAGGACGGCAGCCACGATGACGCCCACGGACATCGAGAAGAAGTGGTGCATGACCAGCGCCACCATCTGCGAGAAATAGGACATCGTGTTCTCGCCCGAGTAGCTTTGCCAGTTGGTATTGGTCACGAAGCTCGCCGCCACGTTGAACGCCAGGTGGGGAACCAGCGGCGTCTTATTGGAAAGCGCATCCACGTATTGATGCCAGGGCAAATGACCTTGCAACCTCAACATCGCATAGGTCGCCAGCATCGTCACCAGGCTGAAGACAAGCAGCGCGCAGGCATATTGCCACCAAGTCTGCTCGATCTTCGTCTGGCGGCCAAAAATGCGATAAAGCAATCGCTCGATCGGCCCAAGCACCGGATCAAGGATCGTTCCGCCCGATCGGTCGGGTTCGAGAACGTGGTAGAGGTAGATCCCCATCGGCTTGGTGATCAGCACGATGCCGCCAAGGATGAACAGCAATTGCAACCATGTGAGCGGAGTCATAGGCAGCTATCCTTCCTGGGAGCTTGGTCGGCGTTTCATGGGTGTCGGCGGTCGGGCCGCGGGGTGTGGCAATGTCCCCCGCGGCCCTCAAGAGAGTGTGTCATTTTTGGTTGTCCAGCGCGACGTTGAGTTTCAACACATTCACACCGGGATCGCCCAATATTCCCAGGCTGGGTCCATCGGTGTATTGGTCGATGAGCGCCTTGACCTTATCCGCCGAAATCCTCCGCGCATCCGCCACCCGCTTGGCCTGTAGCTGTGCATTGGCGACACTGATGTGCGGGTCCAGGCCGGAAGAAGAAGCGGTGACGGCGTCCGGCGGGATCGCCGTCGAAAAGTCGCCCGCAATTACAACCATCCTGTCGGGCGTATCGCTCGGAGGATGCGGAAACGCATCAACCAATGCGACGTCATTTAGGTTTCCCTGCGCGTCCTGGAACTTGGACAGCGGTATCTCGCTCTTTGGTCCGGTTGCGTCGCTCCTGGCGGTATACAGCTTGAACGAGATTCCATTGTCCACCGCGTAATGGATCGTGCGGAGGCGGATGCCGTCGAACGCGACCGATTCCGGCTGTGTAGTCGGCTGCGTTGTGGCGGCATTGGTCGCGCCGTTGATCAATTTGTCACTGAGCGGCCCATAATTGGTGCCGCCGCTGGCCGTCGGGTCGTAGCCGTTGCCGGCCGCCGACGGGCGGGGATGAAAATACTTGGCGTCGCTGAACGGCTGGCCGAGCAGCGCCGAACCGACGGCCTCGGAGTCGTTGTCCGTCGGCGTTCCATCTTTTTTAATCAATGAGCCGTTCGCCTGGTGGTGGAACAGCGCTTGCGCCAATCCCCACACGATCACCGGGTAGATACCCGAGACGATCACTCCCAGCACGATCGTGGCGACAATGGAAACTCGCAAATGGCTCAGCATTTCCAACGTGAATCGCTTCATAAGTTCTTCTCCGAGGCTCGAAGCCCCGCATGTACATGCGGGGCTACACCACGTGCAACACGTTCACCAAAAGGTCGATCAGCTTGATCCCGATGAACGGAATGATGATTCCGCCCAGACCGTAGATGATCAGGTTCCGCTGCAAAATCGCCTTGGCGCCCAGCGGGCGGAACTTCACGCCCTTCAACGCCAGCGGGATCAGGGCGACGATGATCACCGCGTTGAAGATCACCGCGCTGAGGATCGCGCTGTAGGGCGATTGCAGCTTCATGACGTTCAGCGGCGCGATCACGGGGAACGTCGCCACCAGCATGGCCGGGATGATGGCAAAATACTTGGCCACGTCGTTGGCGATGCTGAAGGTGGTCAGCGCCCCGCGGGTCATGAGCATCTGTTTTCCGATTTCCACGACCTCGATGAGCTTGGTCGGGTTGGAATCCAGATCGACCATGTTTCCGGCTTCTTTGGCGGCCTGCGTGCCGGTGTTCATGGCGACGCCGACGTCCGCCTGGGCCAGCGCCGGGGCATCGTTGGTCCCATCGCCGGTCATGGCCACCAGGTGCCCGGCCGCCTGCTCCCGACGCAGCAGCGCCAGCTTGTCCTCGGGCTTGGCCTGGGCCAGGAAATCATCCACGCCCGCCTCCTGGGCGATGGCCTTGGCGGTCAGCGGGTTGTCGCCGGTGATCATGACCGTCTTGATTCCCATCGCCCGGAAACGCTTGAAGCGGTCGGGCAATCCGCCCTTGACGATGTCCTTGAGATAGATCACGCCCAGCACCTTGTTCGTGTTGGCCACGACCAGCGGCGTGCCGCCGGACCGCGAGATTCTGTCGATGACCTGCTCGACCTGCGGTGCGAAGGGACTGCCGACGAACCCCTGGATCGCGTCGGCGGCGCCTTTGCGAATCCGCTGACCGTTGAGGTTTACGCCGCTCATCCGCGTCGTGGCCGTGAAGGGCACGAACTCGGCATGCGGCAACTCGTGGATCTCGCGGCCGCGGATGCCGTACTTTTCCTTGGCCAGCACCACGATGCTGCGCCCCTCGGGCGTTTCATCGGCCAGCGATGAAAGCTGGGCGGCATCCGCCAATTCCCGCTCATCCACGCCCGGCGCCGGGAGGAACGCCGTGGCTTGCCGGTTGCCCAGCGTGATCGTGCCGGTCTTGTCCAAGAGCAGCACGTCCACGTCGCCCGCGGCTTCCACCGCCTTGCCGCTCATGGCCAGCACATTGTGCTGCACCATGCGGTCAATCCCCGCGATGCCGATGGCGCTGAGCAATCCGCCGATCGTCGTGGGGATCAGGCACACCAACAGCGACACCAGCACCGTCACCGACGATGCGGACAATAGGTGCGCCTTGGCGTCATCGGGCACGTACGTCGCGGTGTAGATGACGTACGGCTTGAGCGTCACGATCACCACCAAAAAGATGATCGTCAGCGCCGAGAGCAGAATGTTCAGCGCGATTTCGTTGGGGGTCTTTTGCCGCTTGGCGCCTTCGATCAGGCTGATCATGCGGTCCATGAACGACTCGCCGGGATTGGCGGTGACGCGCACCTTGATCTGGTCGGTCAGCACCGTGGTGCCGCCGGTGACCGCCGAGCGGTCGCCGCCGGCCTCGCGGATGACCGGCGCCGATTCACCCGTGATCGCCGACTCGTTGACCATTGCCGCCCCTTCGATGATCTCGCCGTCCGCGGGGATCAGCTCGCCAGCGCTGACCACGAACAGGTCGCCCTTGCGGAACTGTTCGGAGGGGATGTTCCGCGTCGAGCCGTCCGGCATCAGCTTGCGGCCGGTGGTCTTGGTGCGGCTCTTGCGCAGCGCATCCGCCTGTGCTTTGCCGCGGCCTTCGGCCATCGCCTCGGCGAAGTTGGCGAAGAGCACCGTGAACCATAGCCAGATGGCTATTTGCAGCACGAAGCCGAACGGTTCGCCGTGCGCCTTGGCGAAAAACATTTCGACGGTCGTCACCACCGCGCCCACTTCGGTCACGAACATGACCGGGTTCTTCACCATGTGAAGCGGGTTAAGCTTCTTGATGCTCTCTCCGATCGCGGGGATGACGATCTCGGGATCGAACAGCGACCGCTTGCGCGCACTAAGCGCTGCTTCGCTCCGGGGTGCGTGGTGCGGGGGTTGAACCGTCTTAGTAGTCATAAATCTCCTTCGAAGCGCGGCATCAGAACAGCGCGCCGCCCACGTGCATCATGAAATGCTCGACGATGGGGCCCAGCGCCAGCGCCGGTAAGAACGTCAAAGCTCCAACGATCAGAACCGTGCTGACCAGGAGCACAACAAACGTAGCGCCCGACACGGGGAAGCTGCCGGAACTGGCCGGAATCAGCTTCTTCTTGGCCAGATTGCCCGCCAACGCGATGATCGGCACGATCATGATGAAACGACCGAGCAACGTGTCCATGCCGAGCGTCACGTTGTAGTGCGGATCGCCGCTGGTGGGGTTTCCCGTCAGCCCTGCAAAGGCGCTGCCGTTGTTCCCGCAGCACGAGCTGTATGCGTAGAGCATTTCGCTGAACCCGTGCGGGCCGCCGTTGTTCAATCCCGCCTGGCCCCAGGGCCGCACGGCCGCCCACGCCGTAAAGCCCAGAATGCTGAAGGTCAAAATCAGCACCGCCAGGGATGCGGCCTTGACGTCGTACGACTCGATCTTTTTCCCGAGATATTCCGGCGTGCGGCCGACCATCAGCCCGGCGATGAAAATCGCGATCACGATGAAGACCAGCATCCCGTACAGCCCCGCGCCGACGCCGCCAAAGATGATCTCGCCCAGCTCGATGTTCAGCAGCGGCACCATCCCGCCCAGCGGCGTGAAGCTGTCGTGCATGCTGTTCACCGCGCCGCAGGAGGCATCCGTCGTGATCGTCGCAAACAGGGCCGAGTTCATGATGCCAAAGCGAACCTCTTTGCCTTCGTAGTTGCCGGCGTGCGCGACGCCCATGGCATCCATGTGCGGATTGCCCCGCGCTTCCGACCACCAGCAGACCAGCATAAAACCGAGGAATACAACGGCCATGGAGGCCCACACCGCCCATCCGTGGCCCTGGTTCTTCACCATCCGGCCCAGGTAGTAGGTCAGGGCGCTGGGAATCGCGAAGATCGAAAGGATTTGAAGGAAGTTGCTCAGCGGCGTCGGATTCTCGTATGGGAACGCCGCATTGGCGTTGTAGTATCCGCCGCCGTTGGTCCCCAGCATCTTGATCGCGATCTGCGACGCCACCGGCCCCTGCACGATGGATTGCGTGCTGGCGCCTGCTGGCGACGCAGCGCTTTGATCCACCACGGCAACGCTCGTCGTGGGGCGGAAGTTCTGGATCATCCCCTGCGATACCAGAATCGTCGCGTAAACGATGCAGATCGGAATCAGCAGGTAGAGATGGATGCGGACCAGGTCCACCCAGAAATTGCCGAGGGTTCGGGCCTTGTCCCGCGCCAACCCGCGCACCAGGGCCGCGGCTATGGCGATGCCCACCGCCGCCGACCAGAAATTGTGCGAGGCCAGTCCGACCATCTGCGAGAAATACGACATCGTGTTTTCGCCGCTGTAGTTCTGCCAGTTGGTGTTGGTCGTGAAGCTGGCAGAGGTGTTGAACGACAGCGCCGGCGTCAACGGCGTCTTGTTCGACAACGCATCGACGTACGAGTGCCAGGGCAGATGGTTCTGAAGCCGAAGCACACCGTACGTGAAGAGCATGCTGATCATGCTGAAGATGAGCATCGCCACGGCGTACTGCTTCCAATCGTGCTCCTGGTGCGGATCGACGCCGAACATCCGGTACAGCAGCCGCTCGATGGGCCGCAGCGCCGGGTCCAAAAACGTCTTGCCGTTGACGTCCAGAACGCGGCACAGGTGGACGCCCAGCGGCTTGGTGATCGCCAGAAGCGCACCCACGTACAGCAGCAATTGAATCCAACCTGACGCGGTCATTGCTGAACCTTTCACAAGCTAGAACTTTTCCGGCCGGATCAGGGAAACCAGCAGGTAACCCAGCAACAACACCGCCACAATGCCGACAACTATGTTTTCCATGGCAGTCACAGCCTCCCGCATGCGTAGGTGTAGGCGATGGCCACTGCGAAGAATCCGATCGTCACCGCAACGTACACAAGATCCAACATAAGCATCCCTTTCGCTTTATGATGAAAATCAGTTGCTCGCCTCGGGCAGTTGGGCGAACCATACATCCGGCGGCTCATCGCCCAGGACCACCGCCTGCGTGCTTCGCCCCAAGCTGCGCAGCTCGTTGAGCCGCAGCATGTTGGAGCGTGCCGGTTGGTAATGCTCATCCGCCGACAGCGCCTTGGAATAGCACTTGCGCGCCAGCCGCCAGCGGTGCTGCGCTTCGTACAGCACCCCCAGCAGATTGAAGTAATCCGCCGAGTGTCTCTCGCGCCGCTCGGCCACCTTCATCAGCATCGACTCGGCGTTGGCGAAGTCCGCCAGGCGCAGCGTGTGGCGGATGCGCTGCAGCGCCATCTCGTATCCGCCCGGCGGGTCGGACAAAACCGGCGGATAGTCCAGCTCCGGCTCGTCCAGGACGCTGCGGATCGTCTGGCGAAGTTCCTGCGGCGTGATCGGCTTTTCCAGAAAATCCAAGGCGCCCAGCCGCGTCGCCTTCACCGCCGCCGGAATCGATCCGTACGCCGTCAGGATGATCACCCGCGGACGCGTCGTCGCCGCCAGCGTTTTCATCTGCTCCAGCACCGCCATGCCGTCCAGCACCGGCATGTTCAAATCCAGCACCATCAGGTCCGGCTTGTCGCGCTGGATCGCCTCCAGCGCCTCGCGCCCGTTGGACGCCTCGGTGACCAGATAGCCGTCGGACTCCAGCGCCGCCCGCAGCACGATGCGGATGGTGCTTTCGTCATCCGTTATGAGAATAGACGCCGGCTTCATGGCCGCTCTCCAATGCTGTCGCGGGCTGTTGATCCGCCCGCTGCAGCGTGAACGTGAATCGGCTTCCCTGCCCCTCGTGGCTTTGGACCGCGATCTGCCCGCCGTGGGCCTCTACGATCTCCTTGGCGATGGCCAACCCCAGCCCGGCGCCGGGCGGAAGATTGGCGCGCGGCACGCGGAAAAAGCGGTCAAACACCCGCGGCAAATACTCCGCCGCGATGCCGATGCCCGTGTCTTGGACGCTGACGCTCACGGTTTGATCCTGCGCCTCGGCCGAGATGCGCACACGCCCGCCGGGATTGGTGAACTTCAGCGCGTTGCTCAGCAAATTCGAGAACACGTGGTCAATCCGCGCCGGATCCACCGACACCGCCGGCAGGTCCGCCGGCAGGTCGATGTCCACCGAGATGCCCCGGTCGTGAAACGCCGTCTCCACCGCCGCCACCGCCTCCGACACCAGCCGCTCCAACGGCTCGGGCCGAAAATCCAGCTTCACCTTCCCCGACTCCAGCCGACCCATGTCCAGCAGATCCTCGATGATCTTCTCCAAGCGATTGCTGTCGTCCCGCGCCGCGATCAGCAGTTCCGTCTGCTTCGCCGTCAGCGATCCAATCCGCTCCTCCAAGAGCAGATGCACCGCCATGCGGATCGACGTCAGCGGCGTTTTCAGCTCGTGCGACACGACCGACAGCAATCCGCTTTTCATCTCGTCCAGCCGGCGCAGGTTGGTCACGTCCCCCAGAACCAGGGTCACGCCCAGCAGGCGGCGGTCGGCGTCGAGGATCGGAATCGCCTGCGGCAGGAAATACCGCAACTGCCCGCCACGGTCGAACACCTCCATCGCCGCGTCGTACCCGCGCGGCTGCGACGGCCGCTGACTGGCCACCACCTCGCGGTAAATCCCCACAAGCTGCGGCTGGCGGGTCTCCGATATCGCCACCTCCGGCGTCAGCCGGAACAGCCGCTGCGCCGTCTCGTTGGACAACTCGATCACGCCCTCCGGATTCACGATGGCGATGGCATCCGGCAGACTGTCCACCGCCAGTTGCGTCGTCCGCTGCGTCCGCGCCAGCTTGGCCCGGTCCGTGCGACGAAACTCGCGCAGCTTGGCCGCCATCGAGTTGAACGCCTCGGCAAGCTGATGAATCTCATCCCGCGACTTCACCTGAACCACCAGGTCCAGATTCCCCTGCTCGATCTGGCCAATGGAGTTGATGACGGTGAGCAGCGGCTTGAGAAGCGAACGGCTGATCAGCAGCGTGAACGGCAGAGCCAGCACCACGCCCGCCACCGCCAGGATCACCATCAGCCGCGTCGCATCATCCGCCATCTTCTTGGCCCGGCCGTTGATCGGCCTCATGTTGTCCAGATTCAACTTGATGACCGCCTGGGCCTGCTCCTTGAGCTGCGGCGACAATTGCACCAGCGCCGAGTACGCCCGGCTTCTGGCCGCTCCCACCGTCCGCTCATCCAACAGCTTCACAATCGCATCGCGATAGTAGTCGCCCGTCACCCTTTGGCCCGAAAGATCCAACCCGCTCCAAAGCCGCGTGACGTTCCCCGCAATCACGTTTTCGCCCTCGAGCGTGATATTGCCGTCTTCCGCCTTGCAATTGGCGTCGAATTGTTCCAACGGTTGCCCCGCGGCTTGCGCGGCCGCGCTCAGTTCATCATGCGTCGGTTGCCCGCCCGCTCCCGAGATCGGCCTAGCGATCTCGTCCAGCCTCCCCAACGCATCGACCATGTTTTGTCCGTATTCCACGCTGCGCCAGTTCTCGTAGAAGAACTTGTCCAGGGCGCCGCGGTATTGCGCCAACACCGCGATGCCCAAACCGCTCACCGTCAGCAGAATGACCAGCAGTCCGCCGAAGCCGAACAACAGTTTTTGCCGCAATCCGAACATGATGCCTCCCTCGCTAATGCGAAGTGGATGCCAACGAATACGGGAATTATAAACCCCCGCGGCGGGGGGGCTTAGCGGTGCCGCTGGGCCGAAGCCCTAAATCGGTCGTGCAATTTGCACGACGTTTGACGGCTCTCCATTTCAAGATGCACGATGATCCTCGCCGCGGAAAACGCGCTTCAAATCCCGTATTTTCTTCGCCGCCGCCACAGAGTTGCCACGTCGATGCCCAGCACACTGGCTGCTTCGTCCAGGGATTTGCATTTGGCCAGAACGCGTCGGATGTGCAGTTCCTCGAGCTTGTCCAGCGAAACTGGATCACCCACTTCCGCCTCCTGTACGGCCGCCCCCGCCGCCCCGGCCGAGGCGGCCGAGAAATTCGCCGGCAGATGCTCAAGGCCGATCTGCTGCCCGTGGCACAGGATCAGCGCCCGCTCGATCACGTTGCGCAGCTCGCGGATATTTCCCGGCCACGGGTAACTCTGCAGCGCCGCCCGCGCTTCGGACGTGAATCCGCCCACGCTCTTGCCGCGGCCAAGCTCCGCCAAAAAACGCTCCGCCAAGTCCAGAGTGTCCTCGGCTCGCTGACGCAGCGGTGGAAGATCGATCTGCACCACCTTGATCCGGTAAAATAAATCCTCGCGGAACCGCCCGCTCCGCACGGCCGCTTCCAGATCGGCGTTGGTCGCCACGATCATGCGCACGTCCGCCTGCCGCGTCCGCGATTCACCGACGCGCTCGTACTGGCGATCCTGCACGAAACGCAACAGCTTGGGCTGAAGCTCCAGCGGAAGCTCGCCGATCTCGTCCAAAAACAGCGTTCCGCCGTCGCAGCTGGCCAATCTCCCCGGGTTGTCCCGCACCGCCCCCGTGAACGCCCCGCGCACGTGCCCGAACAATTCGCTTTCCAAAAGCTGCGGCGAGATCGCCGGGCACGACACCGTCGCGAACGGCCGCCCGGTCCGAGGACTCCAGGAGTGTATTGCCCGCGCCAGCACCCCCTTGCCCGTGCCGCTTTCCCCGCAGATCAGCACGGTCGTGTCGCTCGCCGCCACCTGCCGGGCCAGATTCACCGCCCGCTGCATCGCCGGGCTGTTGCTGGCAAAATTTTCCTGTTCCTGCCCGGCCCCCGCCGCATCCTCCAATCCCGCCACCTTCTGCTCCAACGCCCGCAAGCGCGCCACGCGCTGCACCACCAGCTTCACCTGCGCCGGCGTGAACGGCTTGGTCAAATAATCCGCCGCCCCGCGCTTCATCGTTTCCACGGCGCTGTCGATCGACCCATGCGCCGTGATGATCACCACGCGCATCCACGGGCTTTGCGCCAGCAAATCGGGAATCAGATCGGACCCGCTCGTCGCCCCCAGCCGCAGATCGACCAGGGCCAGATCGAACGGCTGCCGCGACGCCTCCGCCACAGCGTCCTGCGCATTACTGACCGCCACGACTCGATGCCCGTCCGTTTCCAGGCTCATCGCCAGCGTCTTGCGGATGTTGATCTCGTCATCCACAACCAGCACGTTAAGGGGAATCGCTTGGCCGCTGCTCATAGGTTCTGTGCACCCAACGTCCACAGTTTCCCCCCAGCCCGCGATCCGGTCAATGCTGCCGCGATATGTCGAGTCGGGTGCACCTTATGCTTGCGTCGGCGGCGTCGATGCACCGGCGGAGCTGCCGATCGGCGCGCGGGCATTCGCGGCCGCCGCAAGCGCGTCGCGCAGGCAGGCGAAGTCGATCGGCTTGACCAGGTGAGCGTGGAAGCCGGCGTCTTTGCTGCGCCCCAAGTCCTCGGGGCTTCCGTAGCCGCTGAGGGCGATGGCATAGTGGATGGCGCCGCGGTTGCGCAGCTCGCGGACCAAATCCAGCCCGTTGCCGTCGGGCAACCCGAGGTCGCTGACCAACACGTCGAAGCTGCGCTGCTCGACTTTGCTTCGGGCTTCGCAGGTGCCGGCGGCCGTTTCGACGGTGAAGCCCATTTGTTTCAAGAGCCGCCCCAGCGTTCGCACGGTGTCGAGGTGATCCTCTACCAGCAGGATGGACAGCGTTGCGGATCTCTCGGCCGGCGCTGCCGGCGTTTGCGCCGCCGCGGCGGGGATGGTCGACGCCGCCGGCAGTTCCACGGTGAACGTCGAACCTTGATTTTTGCCGCCGCTGGCGACCGCCAGCGTACCGCCGTGCAACTCGACGAACTGCTTGGCGATGGACAGTCCCAGCCCCAGGCCGCCGTATTTGCGCGTCACGGTTTGCTCGCCCTGTTCGAACGGGTTGAACAGTCGTGCGATCACCTCCGGCTCGATGCCGATGCCGGTGTCGCTCACTTCGATGCGGAATCTGCCGCCGTCGTTGCTCGTGCGGACCGCGATACGCCCGCCGGCCGGTGTGAACTTCACGGCGTTGCTCAGAAGGTTGCTCAGCACCTGCTTAAACCGCGTAGGGTCGGCCCAGACAAACGGCCCATCGGCACGCAGATCGAGGCCAAGCTCGACCCGGTTGCCGTCGATCTCCGGTCGAAATTGCGAGACGACGGCTCGGATCATCGCGTGTGCGTCGACGGCTTCCTGATGCAACACGATTTTTCCCCGGGTCAGACGGGTGAGACTCAGCAGATCGTCCACCATGCGTGCTTCCAATACGACGTTGCGCTGGATCATCTCCAGATCGTCCCGCAACGCGGGGGCAAGCTCGCCGTGGTCGCGCAGATGCGACACCGCCGCCAGGACCGGTGTCAGCGGTGTCCGCAACTCGTGACTGACCATCGCCAGGAAGAAATCCTTCGCCTTGTTGGCCGCCTCCGCCGCCTCCTTGGCGCGCCGATACGAGTCTTGCACGTCTTTGCGGTCGGTGATGTCCACCGTCACCGCCACGCCCCCGATCACGTTGCCTTGCGCGTCGCGCACCGGGGCCGCCGAGGATTCGCAGAACCAGCGCCGCCCGCTGGACAATACGACCTCTAACTCGGTGGGCGGGATCGCTTGGTTCTCGGCCACCGCCCGCTGCAGAGGAAGCTCGCTGCTGGCCAGCTCCCGCCCGTGGCGGAAGTAGCGCACCCGCCGGCCCGGCGCGTTGGCATCCAGCGCCGAAGCCGAAAGGTTACCCTGCGTTTCGATCTCGAACTGCGCCTGCACGGCGCGATTGCCCGTGACGCGCTGGCAACTGGCGTCATCGGAAAAGCTGACGCCCACCGGCGTCGCTTGCATGATCGCGTGCAATCGTTGCTGTGTCGCGAACAGCTTCTCCTCGCTCCGACGCAGCGCCAGTTCCTTCTCATAGACGGCCGCTCGCTCCCTCGCCCTGCGGTACATCATGGCCACCACGCTCATGAACACGCCCATGCTCGTGAAGAGAGCCAGGCCGACGGCATCCGCCGTGCTGGAGATCCGAAGCTGCCCCACTGGAGGCAGGATCCAATACGCGACTGCCATCGCCGACAGGAATGTGGCAAAAAAACCCGGCCCGGGACCCAACAGCGCCGCCAGCATCACCGCCGGATAGAACGTGATATACGTGGGTATTTCCCCAACGGCATGCACCACCAGCAGCCGAACCACAAACGCCAACGCGACCCAGGCGGCCGCCATTGGATATTTGACCCACCACCGACTGGCGATTCCGGCGCGCATTGCCCATCCCGATGTCTCGTCGCGAAGGTCCGACGTGTTGCCCGGTCCCCTCTACCTTCGAATCGGCGAAATAATATCAGGTGCAGCTAATTGCGAAAGCAAAATTTCACCACGGAGGCACGGAGGCACGGAGGTCAACTGGTCTCCCAATCCCATTCGCTTCATTCCATATATCAGGTTTTGAAGGTTTGTCCCTAGGATTGACATAAGCGCCTCCGTGCCTCCGTGGTGAAAAACTCATTTCAACGACGCCAGGTCGATCACGAAGCGGTATTTCACGTCGCTTTTGAGCATGCGCTCGTAGGCTTCGTTGATCTTCTGCATAGGAATCATCTCGATGTCGCAGACGATGTTGTGCTTGCCGCAGAAGTCGAGCATCTCCTGCGTTTCTTTGATGCCGCCGATGATCGAGCCGGCGATTCGGCGGCGCTTGAAAAGCAGGTTGGCGATGTTCGGCGATGGATGCGGATCCTTGGGCAGGCCGACCATGCACATCGTGGCGTCGCGACGCAGCAGGGCGGTGAACGCGTCCAAGTTGTGCGGAGCGGCCACCGTGTTGAGCAGAAAATGGAAACTGCCCGCGTGCTTCTTCATCTGATCGGCGTCTTTGGAGATGACCACCTCATCGGCCCCCAGCCGCTTGGCATCCTGCACCTTGCCCGGTGAAGTCGTGAAGACCACCGTGTGGGCGCCGATAGCGTGGGAGAATTTCACGCCCATGTGGCCCAGCCCGCCCAGGCCGACGATGCCGACCTTCTGGCCCTTGGCGACCTTCCAGTGTCGCAGGGGCGAATACGTGGTGATGCCGGCGCAGAGCAGGGGGGCCGCGGCCGCCAGGTCCAGTTTCGGCGGCACACGCAGCACGAAGGACTCATCCACGACGATCAGCGTGGAATATCCGCCGTAGGTCACTTTGCCCGTGTGCTTGTCGGGGCTGTTGTAGGTCAGCGTGAAGCCGGTTTCGCAATACTGTTCCAGCCCTTCTTTGCAGCTTGCGCAGGTGCGGCAGGAATCGACCATGCAGCCGACCGCCGCCAAGTCACCGACCTTGAACTTTTTCACCTGCCCGCCCACTTTCGTCACGCGGCCGACGATTTCATGCCCGGGCACGACGGGGTAGACCGTGTCTTTCCATTCGTTGCGGGCGATGTGCAGGTCCGTGTGGCACACGCCGCAGAACAGGATTTCCATTTGCACATCCCTGGGCGTCGGCTCGCGCCGCTCAAAATTGAACGATCCCAGGTGCGAGGTCGCACTCTGTGCCGCGTATCCAAGCGTTTTGGTCATGAGCAATCTCCTTCAATGGCCAGGCGTCATTGTTCCTTGGCGGCCGCTCGCTGGCTAGTGCCATTTTCCAAAAAACAAACGGCTTGGGAACCAGTCCATCGCGGCGCCGGCGAGGGCGATGGCCCAGCGCAACCGGCTTCTTGACAGCGGTTAGCCGAGGTCTTAGATTGCCTTGCAGGATGCAAATAGACATCAGATTCGGCCGGGCCATAGCCTGCTGTACGCGCGGCGGGCGCGGGCCAGGGTTGACGTTTTAGCCGTTGATTGAGCATATGGCGGATGTTCAGGCGGAATTACCATCGGGCGTCTCTGTTGTTGTTCCGGTTTACAACAGCGAAGGCGGTCTGGAGTTGCTCGCTTCAAGGCTGCGGGTCAAATTGAACATTGGCTTTGATGTGGTCTATGGGGTTCAATATGCGACGCCCAGCCATCCGTATTACTGCAATCGCGCTTAGCACTTTGATCTTTGCGGCTAGCGTGTGGTACATTGCGCGCACATTTCAGTGGGTCCAAATCGGCCGATTGCTTACCAAGGTGGACCTCGTCGCGCTGGTGTGTGGCGGCGGCGGGTCACTGATCCTGTACTGGTTTTTACGTGCGGTGCGCTGGCAATTTCTATTGCGGAAGATGGGCGTCAGGATTTCGTTCCTAGATGTCTACTTATGTACGGGTGTGACCGTGAGTTTTGCGATTTTTACGCCATTCCAGTCCGGAGAGTTGTTGAAGGTCGAATTGCTCAAGAAGTATGGGATGGTGGGGCGCTTTACAGGCTACGGCACTTTTGCAGTGGAGCGAGTGTTGGACCTGGTGGTCCTCCTGTCATTGGGCTGTGTAAGCCTGTTGACCACTGTCGATATACTACCGGACCGCAGAGATGCCTATGTTATTCTGGCGGTCATCCTGCTGGCCGCACTCGGCGGATTGCTGGTCGCCTTAAAACTGCGGCTCCGTGGGAAGCTCGGGGAGTTTCTCTCGCATATCCGCGAGTGTGTGCGAGATTTCCGGACTTTACTGGGCGCGTTTCTGATCACCTGTGCCTCGTGGAGCGTGGTTGCCCTGAGCTGGCAGATATTCCTGTACAGCGGCGGCGTCAACCTGGGCTATACCCGATCCATGGCGCTCATGGCGGTGGTTGCGCTCATCAGTATTCTAAGTTTGATTCCCGGCGGGCTGGGGATCAGTGAGGCCAGCACGACCCAAATCCTCGTGCATTATGGGCAAGCCGTGCCTGCTGCCCAAGCCGGAACCCTGGTGCTGCGGTCCTATTCGATCCTGGCGATTGCCTTGGGCGCTGGGCATTTGGGCGCATGGCAGATGGTGCGCCATTGCCGACGCCGGAGAGTTGAATGCCTCGCCGCGCCGCTTTCAGGGGAGTCTCCGGCCTGAACACGGCGCTGCTCTGGTGCAATCCAACAAGGACTGTGGTTTATGGCAAAACGCCTTGCCATCCTCCAATCCAATTATATCCCATGGAAGGGATATTTTGATCTTATTAACTACGTTGATGAGTTCATACTTTATGACACGGCGCAGTTTACCAAGAATGATTGGCGAAATCGCAACAAGATTAAGACCCCGCGCGGCGTCGAATGGCTGACCATTCCCGTACGCCATCATTTCGGTCAATTGATTCAGGAAACACAGATCAGCGATGTCGGCTGGACACGCAAGCATTGGGGTTCGCTCTCGCAGAATTACGCCAAGGCGGCCCATTTCCGGGATTATGAAACCCAATTTGAAGCTCTTTACACCGGTCTAGCCGAGGAAAAATTTCTCAGCGCCATCAATCACCGATGTCTAACCGAATTGTGCCGGACTCTGGGTATCCAGACCAAAATTACATGGTCTCGCGATTACCGTCTGGCGGATGGGCAGACCGAGCCGCTGGTGGACCTTTGCCGGCAAACCGGCGCTACCGAATACATCTCCGGCCCGGCCGCCAAAGACTACATTGTCCCGCAGATCTTTGAACAGGCGGGAATCAAGCTCACCTACATCAATTATGAAGGGTATCCTTCCTATCGCCAGCTTTTTGGCCCCTTTGAACATGGAGTCAGCGCGCTCGATCTGATCTTCAACGAAGGACCGGAAGCCCCAAAATTCATGAAGAGCTTCCTAGGCATTCCTCCCGATGCCGCGTTCACGGGGGGTGTGTGATGCATATATCCGTCGTGATTCCAGTTTACGGCTGCAAGGCGTGCCTGGACGAGTTGTACCGGCGATTGGTCGCGGCGCTCGAAGCCATCACCCCGGAATTTGAAATCATTCTCGTTAATGACGCATGTCCGCAGAATTCTTGGGAAGTCATCAAACGGCTGGCCCTGGCCGACGCGCGGGTTAAGGGAGTCGACCTGTCCCGCAACTTCGGCCAGATCCGGGCGATCACCGCCGGACTGGATCTGGCCCGCGGTGATTGGCTCGTGGTTATGGATTGCGATTTGCAGGACAGGCCGGAGGAGATCAGCAAACTCTATCACAAGGCCCAAGAAGGGTACGACGTGGTTTTCGCACGCCGCGCCGTGCGCCAGGATGGGGCGATCAAGAAGCTGCTGGGTTGGTTCTTTTACGCCGTTTATGGCTATTTCACCGGGGGCGCTTTCGACGCCTCCATCTGCAATTTCAGTTGCAGCCGCAATATGGTGATGCAGAATTACCGGCGCATGCGGGAGCAAAATCGCGCCTTCGTCATGTTCATCAAGTGGATGGGGTTCAAATCCACAGCCATTGATATCGATCACGCCGCGCGCCCCGAGGGCAAATCCTCATACAGCCTGCGGCGGCGCTTTCGGTTGGCCTCCCAAATTATCACAGCCCAATCCAATAGGCCCCTGGTATTGTCGATTCAGGTGGGCTTCACCGTCTCGCTGATCGCCTTCGCCTACGCGATCTGGATCGTGGTGAAGCGGCTTGTCTGGAACATATCCATCGCCGGCTGGCCCAGCCTCATCGTATCCATCTGGTTTGTTGGTGGCATGATTATGGCGCAGCTCGGAGTCCTGGGGCTCTATCTCGGGTATGTGTTCGACCAGGTCAAGGGTCGCCCTCTATACATTATTAGGGAAACCATAGAAGACCAAACCAGTAAATTAGGAGGTACTTCAGTATGATTGTGGTAACGGGCGCAACCGGGTTTGTCGGGCGTTATCTGGTGGATTATCTGGTCCGCGCCGGCGAGCATGTGGTCGCTGTGGGCCGGACCCGCAAATATGACGCATTCTTCCAAGAGCTCAAGGTTCCATTCGTCCCCGCGGACGTGGCACAAGCGGATGCTTACCAGCACTTGCCGCAGGGGCCGATTGAGGCTTTCATCCATCTGGCGGCGGTCATTCCCGCGGCGGTCAAGGATACGAAATCGGACATCTTCCTGAAGACCAACACGCTAGGAACCTTCTATGCCCTTGAGTTTTGCCGCGTCCGAGGCGTGAAAACGTTCCTCTACACGACAACGCTCTACGAGGGGATCGAGCACACCACCTTACCCATCACCGAAGCGATGGGGCGGAAATATGCTTTGACCGGCGATCATGCGTCTTACGTCATCTCCAAGATCGCCGCCGCGGAGTATGTGGAGCACTACACCCAGGAACATGGCCTGCGGGGCATTATTTTCCGCATGACCGGACTGCTGGGCTACGGGCGGCAGGAGGGGTTCTGGGCCAATGGGGTGTTCCATCCCAGCGCCTTTGAAGTATTTTATCGCCGCGCCAAAGCGGGCGAGCCGATTGAAATCTGGGGCCAGCATACGGCGCGGCGCGATTCCCTTTACGTCAAAGATGTGGTGCGCGCCATGCATGCGGCGATCGGCAGCGATCGGGCCCGTGGGCTGTACGTGATCGGATCGGGCCAGGGCCGCACCGCCGAGGAGGAAGCCAAAGTGTTCGCCGAGGTCTTCGGTACGAAAGATCACCCGGTGCCGCTGGTTTATCGCCCTGAACTCGCGGACAAGAAGAAGAGTTACTATTTCGATATTAGCAAGGCCAAACAGGATTTCGGCTGGTCGCCGTATTACACATATGCCCAAGTCTTGGCTGATTATGACAAGGAGGTGCAATCAGGCCGATTCAAGCCCTGACAGTCTGGCGATCGTACGCCATCGCGGGTTTGGTGAGAGATGTCTTTATGGCCGTGAATAAGATCCATTTCAATGAGCCCTGTTTTGAAGGACGCGAGTTGGCGTATATCGCCGATGCGATCCACGGTCGCCACATTTCCGGCGACGGGGTGTTCACCAGAAAGTGTCACGAACTTTTGCAGCGCGAACTTGGCGTTCCCAAGGTTCTCCTGACCACCTCCTGCACGCACGCTTTGGAAATGGCAGCGATTCTGCTGGACATCAAACCCGGCGATGAAGTCATCGTACCCTCGTTCACCTTTGTCTCCACCGTGAATGCGTTCGTGCTTCGCGGCGCCAAGCCCATTTTCATCGACGTTCGGCCCGACACCCTGAATTTGGATGAAGCGAAGCTGGAAACAAAGATTACGCCGCGTGTCAAAGCCATCGTGCCGGTGCATTACGCCGGGGTCGGATGCGAAATGGATGCCATCCTGGCCATCGCCAAACAGCGCGGCATCGCCGTGGTTGAAGACAACGCCCACGGCCTTTTTGGAAAATACAAGGGGAAGATGCTGGGGACATTTGGGTGCCTCGCCACGCAGAGCTTCCACGAAACCAAGAATTGCACCTGCGGTGAAGGCGGAGCGCTGCTGATTAACGATCCGGCTTACATCGAACGAGCTGAGATCATCCGCGAAAAGGGCACGAATCGCAGTCGATTTTTCCGCGGGGAGATCGACAAATACACCTGGGTTGATATCGGCTCAAGCTATCTGATGTCGGACGTGCTGGCGGCATTCCTGTATGCGCAGCTTGAAATGTGGCCGCAGATTCAGCAGAAGCGCCAGCGAATCTGGGAGTTTTATGATCGCCATTTTTCCGGCTGGGCCGAATCCCGCAATGTTCGCAGGCCGGTCATCCCCGTCCACTGCCAGCAGGCCTACCACATGTACTACCTGCTGACGCCATCATTGGACTATCGAACTCGGCTGATTGAACACCTGAAATCCAAGGGTATTACAAGCGTGTTCCACTATCTTCCGCTGCATCTATCCGACATGGGCCGCAAGTTTGGCGGCCAGACGGGCGATTGTCCTGTCACTGAGGATATCTCAGACCGGCTTGTTCGCCTTCCATTTTACAACCTGTTAAGGGAACAGGACCAAGAGCGGGTGGTCGCCGCCATCCGCGAATTCCGGTGATGGGAGAATCCCCTGTGCAACCCGCTGATCCTGAATGCCGCGCCCCGTGGGAATGGCCGATGTTGCTGGCCATTTTCGCCGTATTCCTGCTCCTTAACATTGTGACGGCGTCGCGCTCACCGACGGTTTGGATGGATGAAGTCATGCTGACCGATCCAGCGGCTTCTCTTTATCTGGGCCACGGTTTCCATACCGTGGCTTCCTCTGTGATGACCAAAGAAGAAACCTATGTGAGCATCGCCATGCCGTACGAGGCAGCCCTCTATGGCTGGATGAACATCTTCGGACTCAACCCGACGGTCGTCCGCTCTCTGAATTTCGTGCTCATGGTGCTTACCGTTGCCATGATCTGCCTGGCCGTCCAGCGCTGCCGATTGGTTCGCTCGCCCCAGGCCCGCATCGTGCTGGCCTGTCTGCTGCTCTGCGGATATGGCATTGCCTTCAGCTTTCGCAGCGGCCGCTACGACATTAGCGCCGCCATTGTGGTGGCCGCGATATTTCTTGCCGGCACCGTGCGACAGTCGGGCCTTCGCTATTCGCTCCTGGCAATTCTGGGCGCGCTGTCGATGTGGGCTGGGATGCAGATGGCGCCGCTGCTTTTCGTCCTGGGTCTTCTGCTGCTGATCTTCTTCGGCGCCAGGTTTTTGAGGCCGCTGATCGTCCTGGCGCTCGGTTCGATCGCCGGTCTGTTATCGATCTATCTGGCCTACCAGGCCGAAGGACAATGGTCCTTGTTTATCCGTACGACCCGAGGCTTCGCCAGCTCTGATGCGGTCAACCGCGGCCTGCTCCATCGAACCATCGGCGCCGTCGCTGCCACCCTGCGCGGGTTGTTCCTACATGATTACAGTCTGACGATCCTGGTGCTCCTGATGCTGACTGCCCTGCTGGTGATGATCATCGGTCGGAAATGGCAGTGGAGATCGGCCCCAGTCTTTGGCCTGGCCGTCGCCATGCTGGTTCCGTTCGCGATGTTTTTCGCCGGCCACTATCCCGTCTATTATTCGTGGATGGCGTTCGTACCGGCCGCGGTTGCCGCAGTAGCGGCGTGGGACACCCTGCTTCGCAGTCATCAGCACGCCGCAGTTCGATGGACGAGCGCCCTATTTCTGGCCGTGGCCTGCTTGGTTGGCTTACCCTCAAGATTGACGTTGACGGCCTTGGAGTGGAACCAACGCAACTATGCCCCCGTGGAACAGTTGGTGCAGCGGAACGTCACCAGCAGCGACTGGGCGTACTGCGATCCCGCCGCATATTATCCAACCAAACGGCTGGCCGCTTTGACGTTCGTCGGAACCTATGCGCCCATGATGTCGCCGCAGGAAAAGTCGCAAGTGTCGGTGTTAATCATCGACCCGGCAACCTTCGACGCCGTGCAGCACACGATCGGTGGCGACTGGCGCGATACCGGCCAACGCCTCCCGCTCATCACCCAACCGAACCTGTTGGGCCTGCGCAGCCAAATGGGCGTCAAGTTTTACTCGTTGGCCATTTATCGCCGTGCCGGCCCGTCAACTTGAATCGCGTACAGCTTCCACAGGCCGATCGCCGCCAGCAGCGCAAGATTGGCAAACAGCAGCGGGGCGAATGCTGGCGCTCCGTAAATGAAATTATCCAGCATCTTGGCCGAGGGCCCGCGCAGGTCGGCGCTCACGTGATACCCTTCGCCCACCACGCCGACGGCCGCTTCCATGACCATCAGCGCGAAACAAACGCGCAGATAACGTCTGTTCACGGGGAGAAGAATGGGCACCAGAAGAAATCCCACGGCCAGCGCCGCGGCGATCACCGCGGCCCATTCCGCCGGATTCCAAAGGCCGTTTTGCGCATGATCGGCCAGGCTTAAGACGAAATTGCCGGCGAATCCGCTCACGGCCAGCACCGTCACCCATCCCCCCCATTCCGCCGAACGCGGATCGACCGTCCGGTTCAGAAGAATCAGCAGCCCGATTCCCGCATACGCCAGCGGCGCCGCGAACGGAGCGGTGTACACCAGGCTCTTCAACGTTTGGCTTTGAAAGAACTGGCTGTTGAGATGGAGCACGAATCCCGCCACCCCCACCAGGATCGCGCCCCAGCCCACCATCCCGCCCAGCCAGCGGCTCACCGCGGCGCGTCCGCCCGCTTTTCCATAAACCATCAATCCACCCAGCATCCATGCCGCCAACAAAACGGCCGGTCCCGCCACCGAGAATCCAATGGGAATCCATTCCGGCCAACGCGCAAATCGGTTGAATGAATGCGCCAGGGATATGTCCACCGCCAAAAACGCGAGGTTGAACAGGGCGAACAGCTCGGCCCACGGCCCCGGCTCCAAGGCCCACTTGGGCAAGCGATCTTTATGGAGAAGCGGCATGATCGGAGCTCGCTTGCGTGGTCGCCGCTTTATCTCGATGCAGTTCCTCGGAGATTTCCTTGATCTCCGAAAGGTGCCGCACGATTTCGTAGTAACCGTGCCACTGCACGAAGTCCGCACCCCCCATGAACGCGCCGTGCTTGGCCGTGCGGCCGTAGTAGTGCCAAAGATCAAACGCCAGGTAATCCAGCCGCTGCGAGAACGCACTTCCCGGCGCGACCAGATGCTCGTCGCGCAACTGCTGGATGATCTGCTGGGATTGCTTCACCAAGTCGTTGGTCGAGGCGACGACCGCCTCCGCTTCCTTGTAGAACTGGTCGATCTTCGGCTTGGTGTGGCAGTTGAGGCAGATTTCCTGCATGTTGGCCTGGCCCAGCAGGTAGTTGGGCCGGCGCTCGGAAACCGCCGCGAATAGCCAGTAGGACAAGCGCTCGGTCACATCATGCGTGAAATGCTGCCCGCCCAGGCCGCTCATGTGGCACGTGGCGCACGTCGGCACGGGCATGTCCTTGGCCGTCAGATGGTGCGGGTCGGCTTCCAGGTTCATGTGCGCCCTCTGTGCCGCGAACAGCACGCCGTGCTTGGATTCATCGTAGATTTCCACCTGCGAATGGTCCGGGCCCATGTGGCATTGCCCGCACGTCGAGGGCAGCCGCGCCAGCGCGACGGACGCCGCGTGCCGCGCGTGACAGCTCGTGCATGTCCCGATCGTCCCGTCCGAATTGGGCCGGCCCACGCTGTGGCACATGTAACATCCCTTGACCGCCGCCGCCGACCCTTCCACCGCCACCAGCGGATGCGCCGCACGATTCACCGCTCCTTTATGGAATTGCTCGAAAAACGCGATCTGTTCCGGTGTGAAATCCTTCGGTCCCGCCACCGCCGCCCACGCCGGCGCCGCGTGCCGGCTTCTCAGATATTGATCGTATTCCGTCCGATGGCACTGCTGGCAGTTCTGCGCCGTCAATTGCTTGGATATCACGAACCCCCGATGGTCCATCTTCTCCTGGCCCGGCATCGGCTGGTGGCAATCCAGGCAGCTCACACCCTTGGCCGCGTGATGGCTCGTCTCATATTCATAAACAATCGCCGGCGTCTCGCGGATGTGGCATTCAACGCATTTCCCCGTCGCCATGACGTACATCGCGCTCGGCTGCGCCGTCTCCACGCCCGGCCGCTCATGGTTGATCATAAACGCCAGCACGATCAGCGCGGTTGCAAAGACGACGGCCAAAAAAATCAGCCGAAACGTTCGATGCGGCATCCCGCCTCCCTGTCCGCCTGCGTCGACCGCGCCTCCCCCGTCACCTCGCCAGACTGCTGCTCCGGCCGTCACCCATTTTACCGCCATCCCCCCGTCGCGTGCACCTCGGTTTCACCCCATGGCGGCGCGTCAACGCCCCAGCCGCTTCTCCTCCACTTCTACCCGAAAAATAGCTTCCAATCGCGCGCACCCCAGCCCGCCAACGGTTGTCCGCGGCGGCAATCGTATGCTGTTGTTTGAGCATGTCCCATGCAACGGCGGCGGGACTGGCCGCGGCGAGGGTGTGTCGGCCGCATGGCGCGCGGTCCAACTCGGTCGGGCCAGCCATTTGGTGTCAAACTCGCTTTGGCCTGGAGCTCACTCGAAGATGGGTCTGGTCGCGGGTGTAAAGCGGCACCACCGTGCCGCGATGAGGCGTATCCAGCCGCGGCTTAACTCCGCTTGCGACATCCCGACCAAGCGTGGCCCAATCTTCGACGCTCCGCATGCCGCTTTCGGCATACATCTTCAAAACGCTGTCAAATGGATGCATGGCAATCTCCGTTGGTGATTCAATTGGCGTCATCCGCCGTTAGTTCGACCGCCTCTTACGTTCATCCAGGGCCTTGTTGGCGGCGTGAGCGATCTGGTCGGCCGCTTTGTTGGCAAGATTGGTCGCTTCATCCTTCGCTTTGTTGGCGGCATGGGTCGCCTCATCCGCCGCTTTGTTCGCTGCATCCGTGCGTTCGTCCGCCGCCTTGTTGGCCGCGTTGACCGCCCGATTGGCTGTCTGATCTTCTGAGGGCTTCATGGGTTCACCTTGGTAATATGTTTCGGCTTCGGCATATCTCCTCCGGAAGACACGTTACCGAATACACATTGGGCGACCACCAGCAGGACGATTCCGAAAACACGTTGCCTGCTCATAACTGATTCCAATTGAGAGAGAGATCTTCAAGTTCGGGCATTGGTTCAGATTGCGTCCGCTCTGGCGATCGATGATCGCAATGCCGGACTGTCGTCGGAATGTTGATGAGCGTGCATCAGCAGGCTTCGTGGGAATGCGAATCGTTCCCAGGCACTGCCAGCGCACTTCGGGCAACGCAACGGCGAAGCGATCGCATCAACGGGCTCAAAGCCGCACGCGCGGCACTGCAGCCGATAGGGACACGCCGCGCTTCGCAAGCCGCTTGATGCGCGGGATTTTGGTAATTGCTCACTTAATCCAAATCGCTCCATGGCAATGGACATCGTTCTCTCCGGGTTTTGAGTCGGCCTGTAATCCTGTCCGCAGCGGCTCATGGCGCAACAGATGCCGTGGGGCCTGTTGGCCAGCCCTCGCCCTCGGGCAGGACGCTCGAGCGAATTCGCTGCCACACTTCCCAACGATTGACAGGAACATCGCCGGCCACCTCGAAGCCCAACCGCACTCTCCCCCTGCCAATCTCAAGCACCGTGACTTTGAGCATTTGCTCAACGCGGCCGCCTGGGTCTCCAACGACCACCGATTCCGAGTTCCTTCTCGCTAAGACCAACATGACGGATCCTCCGTTCATATGACCGATCGCCCGGTTCATCGAAAGATGTACCCAAGGGCCACGAACGCTGCGGCAAACAGCGTCGTCAGAACGACTATGCCGACGTAGAAGTTAATCCCTCGGTTCAATTCAATTTTGAGAACATCCATGTTGTTCTCCGAACACCATCCGCCATGGCGGACATCCGAAAACGTCTGGCGTCATCACCGATCGTCCGGCTCCAAGCGGGCTCGTTCGTGGGCCCGCAAGAAACGCGCAACGTACCGCGATCTTCCTAGTGGTGATCGTCCATGTCGTGGTGATCATCGTGGCGGTCATCGTGGCGGTCGTCGTGGCGGTCGTCGCGGTGATCCGTATCAGGACGACGGTCGCCACGCTCCGAGAAGCATCCCGCTGTCAACGACATGAGTGCGGGCAAAAGCACCGGAATGGCCAGCGTCGCTACGGTTAAGATTCTTCGCTTCATCTTCGGTCTCCAGTTGTATGGCCGTCGCAACGGATCGATACGTTGCCAAGTCTCATGCGTGAGAGGCCAGGCCTCGGGCGGCGTGCCAAACAACCAACAACACGACCGCACCGACGACGGCGACAAAAAGGCTCCAAACGTTGAAGCCCGTCATGCCGGCCGTTCCTGCGGCATTTCGGAAGAGCCAGCCGCCAGTCAGCGCACCGACAACGCCGAGCGCAATGTCCAGCGGGATGCCCGCGCCGCGTTGGTTAACGATTCTGCTTGCGATAAAGCCGGCAATGAGGCCCAGCACCAGCCAGCCAGCCACGCTCATCACCATGCCGCGTCTCCTTTGAGAAACCATGGTCCGAAGAAACAAAAAAGCCGACGCAACCGAACACCACAGGTGTTCAATCACGTCGGCTTACTCGCTAACGGGTCTCCCGGCCGATGGCCGAACTACCCTTCATTTAGTCATCCGATGACTTTCATATCTTGCGGGGAGCTGATTTGTTTAAGGCTCCACTGGCATTTTGTATTGTAAGTCTCATAACTGTAAATGCAAGCAATTTGGGTGAATATTAGAGATTTAGTCAGCAACCGTTTCCTGGGATTTCGCGCAATAATTGCCGGGCGACCTCAATGGTCTGACCTTGGCCGTAACACAAAAAACGCGGGTGGCCTGCGCATTTGCGCGTTTCGGCGCGATCAAGAATGTTGGAATGTTCGATAGATTATCCATTTATCAGGTCTCATTGGGCATTTACTGATGGAAGGTTCGCCATTTGCACGCGGGGCGCCAGCGCAGCTTGGAAGTCATTGGCGATGATGCTTGTTGATTTTTGCTGTAGTCCGTCACATCCGCTCCATGCCGCCCCGCGGGATAGGTCGAGTTCGTCCAGCTTTTCCCGGTCGGCGCGATGATTACGTCGGTAGGACAGGTTAGCGACGAGCATCGTGAGGGGACTTCGCCAACGCCTCAGGCTGCCGAAGACCCTTCGGATGATCCGCCAGGGCGAGTAGAACCATCGCCACGAATCGTCCATCTCCGAGAGTATCTGGGCCCAAGAGAGATTCTGAAACCGTGCCACGGGGAAGCTCAGCGTGTAGTAGCGCCAATCCTGCGGCAAACGATTGGCCGTGATGCGCCCCTGGGTCTGCATCTTCTCCCACAACCGAGTCCCAGGCAGAGGCGTGAGGAAGAGGGGATTCAGCAGATCGACGTCGTACCGAGCGGCGGCTTTGGCGATACGTCTGCCCACCCCGGGGGTGTCGCTATCCAATCCCATGATGAACGATCCGACCACCAAGATGCCGTACCGGTGGATGCGGGCCACGCTGCCGCGGAGATCACCGCCCTTGAGGATGTTGTACCGCTTGCCGAGTTCGGCCAGTCCCTCGTCCGTGAGTGATTCGAAGCCGATGAAGGCGCCGACGCACCCGGCGCGGGCGGCCAATTCCAGGAGTTCCTCATCATCACCAAAGTTGATGGTGGCTTGACAGACCCACTTCTTATGCAGCTTGGCGGCGATCATGGCGCGGAAGAGGTCCTTGGCGCGGGTCAGGTGTTCCGGACGCGTGCCGATGAGGTTGTCGTCCACGACCAGGACGAGCCGCTCGTGGATCAGACCAAACTCGCGCACCACCGCCTCGATGGGGCGATGACGGTAGCTGTGGCCATTGAACGCCGACACGCTGCAGAAATGGCAATTCAACGGGCAGCCGCGCGTTGTCTGGATCGAGCCAAAGGCATAGCCACGCGTCAGCAGATCATGCCGCGTCGACGGGACGGACTTCAGATCAACCAATCCCCCATCATAGATCCGGCGCAGCGCGCCCGCGCCGCGCTGAGCGTCGGCCAGCACGGTGGGCCAGATGGCTTCGGCCTCGCCTTTGACCACGGCGTCCACTTCCGCCAATGCCTCCTCGGGACGCATCGAGGCATGAATGCCGCCCATGACCACGGGCACGCCGATCTTGCGGAAGGCTGCCGCGATCTCATAGGCGCGCGGCGATTGTGAGGTGAAAGCCGTGATGCCGACGAGGTCGGGCCTGGGCATGCATGAGTAATCCGGCACGCCCAGATTCTCGTCAATGATGGTCACTTCCCATTGGGCGGGTGTCGCACCCGCGATGGCCATCAATCCCAGGGGCTTCCAAACCCGGTACCTGCGCCAGCGGCTCGGTTGAGACATGCTGACCAGCGGGTTGCATGGGTTAACGAGGCACAACCGCACGTCGGCAATCCTCCTCAGAAGGCCGAGTTCCACCGACGCCAACTATGCCAGGACACCAGCGCCACGACGGCCGCGATAGCGGCGAACAAGAGGGTTTTCAGGTTGGATATGGCCACGGCGTTTCCGCTGATCAGGCTGTAAAGCCACCCCCCGATCACCGCCCCGATCGCGCCCATGCCGACGCCCAAGCGAGGGTCATCTCCTCGCAGGTTGACGATCTTCGTGGCGATGAACCCAACGATCAGCCCCAACACGATCCAGGAAACTACGCCCAACAACATGGTCATGGTGCATCTCCTATCGGAAATGATGCTCCAAGGGACGAAAAAAGCCGGCGCAACCGGACACCAGCGGTGTTCAATCGCGTCGGCTTACTCGTTAACGGGTCTTCCGGCCGGCGGCCGAGCTACCCTTTAATTAGTCATCCGAAAACTTCAATTTTCTGCCGGGAGCTGATTTGCTTAACGCTCCACGCATTTTTTATATTACGCCTTTTGACCGGCGACGCAAGACATTTGCCGGAATTGTTGATATCTTGTTCATTCTGATGAAGACCCAGGGAGAGATCGAAGCCGCTGTTTCGGAGGGCATGAGCCGCTTCGAACAGGAATTCATGGGCCGCGGACCCAAGGACGTTCGCGTGCACCTGATCGACGATCTGCTTGTCATCCGACTCAAAGGCGTTTTGACCGCGGCCGAACAGCATCTGGTCAAGACCCTCCAGGCCGAGAAAGGCAGAGACCTGCTCAAGCAGGTGCGGACTCATTTGATCGAGACGGCCCGGCCGACCATGGAGGCCATGATACAGGAGATCACCGGCGTCAAAGTGCTGAGTCTGCACCACGACATCAGCACATTGACCGGCGAAGAGGTCGTGCTTTTCACCCTGTCCGAGTCGCCGCTATTCCGGGAAGCGAAGAAAAAATAGGGCTTATTTTGCCGATTCTGCCAAAAAGTCGATATTGCCCGTTGCAGTTTCCCAATCAGAGTCTTAGCGTGTAGAGCAGTGCCCGAGCCAATGACTCCGGCTCTTGTATGACGAATAAGTACAAGTCGTCGGACGACTAAATAAAAGGCAACCCGGTTCGCCGGGGGGCCAGTTGCAGAGTAAGCCGACGTGGTTTGACGCCCAAGGGCGTTTGACCACGTCGGTTTTTTTGGTCTTTGGCCAAGACGGGGTTTGAAAGGAAAACGGACGCACAACTGAAGAACGATTTATGGCGGCAAGGTAATCCTCACCGGCAGGATCGTTCTTGGAATGAGCGGGAAGAGGCCGGGTCGGCCGCGTGGAGCGTTCTCCGCATGGCCGATCGAAGCGGCTGGTGGCTCATGCGATGCTTCAGAGATTCATTTGAATCACGGATTATTTTGTGAGGATTCACTTATGAGCCATGCAAGAGCACTTCGAACAGCGCTGTCGGTGGCCACGGTAATGGTGTTGAGCGTGGTGCCTATCGCGTCATCGCAGGACGCTTCAGACATCACGGCGCCGCCCGTCGCGCCGGCCCCGTCGGACACGGTCACACTCACCGACGCACAGCTCCAAACATTGGTCGCGCCCATCGCGCTCTATCCCGATCCCCTCATCGCGCAGATACTGCCGGCATCCACTTATCCACTGCAGGTCGTGCTTGCCGCACGTTGGCTGCAAGCCAACCCCAACCCCACTGAAGCCTCGATCGACGCGCAGAACGTGGAACCTTCCATCAAGGCCATGCTGCACTATCCCACCGTCTTGGCGATGATGAACGACCAGATCGATTGGACGCAATCGCTCGGCGTTGCTTTCTTGAATCAGCAGGCGGACGTGATGAACGCCATCCAGGAACTGCGGCGGCAAGCCCAGAGCGCGGGCTCCCTGCAAAGCACTCCGCAACAGCAGGTGATCATGGACGGCGATGCCGTCGAGATCCTGCCGGTCGATCCTAACCTCGTTTATGTGCCGCAATATGACGCGCAGACGGTGTACGTGGGAAATGGCGGAACTGGCGTGTATCTCACCTTCGGTGTGGGATATCCGGAAGGCCTGTGGCTCGACAACAACGTTGACTGGCACAATCGCTGGGTCGCAGGCGGCGATGGCTGGAACCATGGATGGGATAAATCCGTGGGTGCCCCGCGCGGCGGCGGCATACGGCCCGGTGAAAACCCGCCGATTACCAAGCCCTGGGAACGCAATCACGCGCAGCCGCTGCCGGTGCGTGCTCGACCGCCCGCCCAGGAGGCGGCTCGCGGCGTTGGGCCGGGGTATGAAAATCCCAAAGCCCAGGCCCCCGCGCCCGGCGCGTTTCAGGGCTACCAGAACCGCGTTGGTGTGCAACGCGCGGTAGACCGTGTCCAGCAAAGTCGTCCCGCGCCCGCGCCCCAGGCCGGACCCGCACCCCGGGCCGCGCCCCAAGCCACACCCGCTCCCCGGGCCGCGCCGGTACAGGCGTTTCACGCCGATGGCAACGGCCGGACCGTGGCCGCCCAAAGTGCGCGAGGAAATGCATCCAGAAGCGCAGGCGGAGGCGGAGGGGGCCGCCGAAAATGAATGTCGAACGGAATTCGATGACACGGGCGTGGAACATCAGATGATTCGAACAACATTGATCCCGAGGAGCAATTTATGATAAACGGAACGCGTAAAGGCATCGGCTGGGTGATGGCAACCGTCCTGGCGGGCGCGGTTTTGGTGGTCGCGGGCGGATGCGAAAACACCACGAATTCGCCACCGGCCGTGCCGTCCGCGCAGACGCCCGAGCAGGCGCCAGGCGCGCCGGGCCAGGGGCAGCAGGTATTCGCCAGCGACGACGAAGCGCTCAAGGCCCTGCTCAGCGCCGTCAAGGCCCAGAATCATGACCAGGTGCATCAGATCCTCGGCCCCGCGTGGAAGGAACTGGTCTCCGGCGACAAGGTCGAAGACGGCAACGCCTTCAAGGAATTTGCCCAGCACGCTGCCGAGCACACGCGGCTGCAAAAGAAAGATGCCACGACGTCGATCATCTATGTTGGCAAGGACGATTGGCCGTTCCCCATTCCAATCGCCGAAACGCCCGACGGAAAATGGTTCTTTGACACCGAGGCCGGCAAAACAGAGATCCTGGCTCGCCGGATCGGCGCCAACGAGTTGGACACCATCGAGGTATGCCGGGCGTACGTGCAGGCGCAGCGGCAATACGCCGGCAAGGATCGCGACGGCAGTGGCGTGCTCAAATATGCCCAGAGAATCCTAAGCACGCCGGGCAAAATGGACGGCTTATACTGGAGCGTTAACCCCGGCCAGGAGCAAAGCCCGTTCGGCCCCTTGATGGCGGGAGCGGAAATGGAAGGCTATGCGCAGACCGCGGGCCATCCTCACGAGCCTTATCACGGGTATCACTTTCGTGTGTTGAAGCAACAGGGTTCAGCCGCGCCGGGAGGCAAGTACAACTATGTGATCAACGGAAACATGATCGCCGGCTTCGCGCTGGTCGCTTTCCCCGCGGAATATGAATCATCGGGAATCATGACGTTCATCGTGAGCCACCAGGGGAATGTCTACCAAAAAGATTTGGGCCCGAATACCAAAGAAACCGCGCGGAAGATGACGAAGTACAACCCCGACGACAGCTGGACGCTGGTGAAAGATTAACCATCGCGCGTGGCCGCATCCGTGAAACGAAGAAAAGATAGGCCCTATTTTGCCGATTCTGCCTAAAATTCGATATTGCCCCTTGCTATTTCCAAACAAGAGTCTTAGGGTGTAGAGGAGTACCCGAGCCAATGACTCCTGCTCTTGTATGACGATTAAATAGTCGTCGGACGACTAAATAGAAGGCAACCCGGTTCGCCGGGGGGCCAGTTGCAGAGTAAGCCGACGTGGTTTGACGCGCCAGTGCGTTCGACCCCGTCGGCTTTTTTTTGGCCTTTGGCGAAGACGGAGGCGGTCCTAACCGCCAGAAATGAAGACCATGCTTAAGCCCAGTGAAACGATGGCAGCGCAAATCGCTCAAGCGGTGACTGTTTTCCAGAAACAACGGACGGGTCACGCACCGAAATCAGTGAGCGTGGTGCTGAGCGGGGACACGTTGGTCGTCATGCTGCACGGCGCACTGTCGCCGGCCGAGCAGGCGATGGCCAAGAACCCCGCAGGCGCCGCCAAGGTGCAGGAGTTTCACCGGCAGTTGTTTCTCAACGCCGCCGACACGCTCCGAGAGGAGATCAAGCGGATCACCGGAGTGGAAGTGCGCGAAGCGACCGCAGAGGTCGTCGAGCCCGCCAACGGAACCGTGGTGCAGGTCTTCACCACCAGCACCATGGTGCAGGTATTTATGCTTGCCGGCAAGGTGCCGTCCGACAGCTTCAACGGCCCAGACAATACAGGAGAACGGATGCCATGAGCAAGCATAAACGGTGAGCGGAACGGCGTGTTCACGACTCAGAAGCGCGGCGGCGAACCTTCGTTCCTCGCCGCGCCGGTGCAATGAAACTCGACGCCGAAAGTGTGAAGTGGTCGGCAATAGGAGAATGCAAATGGAACCACAGTTCTCCGGCCCTCACCAGAAGATTTACCAACGCGTATTCCAGCACCCGATGCCGCATAACCTTCAGTGGCGGGAGGTGTGGTCGATGCTCAGCGCTATCACCGATGCCGCCGCCGTTGAGGAAAACAACGGGAGCCTGCTGAAGGTCACGCGGAACGGGCAGATGCTGGTGCTGCACCGGCCTCGCGGCAAGGACCTGGCCGACAAGAAGGAATTGATGCAAGTCCGTCATTTCCTGGAGCGGTCGGGCACCCCTGTGCCACTGCCCGCAACGGTTGGCACGCATCTCCTGGTGGTCATCGATCATCGTGAGGCGCGGATTTACCAGGCCGAGTTGCACGGGTCGGTCCCGCAGCGGATCGTGCCTTATGACCCGTTCGGCTTTGGCCGGGATCTGCATTACAACCAGGACGATTCCGATGGCCAGCGAAAGCCGGAGCGACGGAGTTTTTACGAAGCCGTGGCCAAGACGTTGCACGGCGCCCAACAGATTTTGTTGTTCGGCGCCGGCACGGGCGCCAGCAGCGCCATGGAGCAACTCCTGCTCAATCTGAAGCAGCATCACCCTGATCTTGCCCAGCGAGTTGTCGGCGCGATCGTCGTGGACGAGCACCATCTCACCGAGGATCAGTTACTGGCCAAGGCGCGGGAGTTGTTTGTTGTGGCCTGATCCACCCCGTCCTTCGCCGGCCGTCTCGTGAGGTGCCGCATGCCGCTGATAGGGTGCGATTGTCCCTACGCCGTCCAGTTTTCATCGCAGCCCTCCCGGCATCACCCCCAGGCTCGAGACTAAGCCGGTCGTCCCCGAGCCGGTCCGGCGGCTTTGGCCGCCAATCTCCGCGTCGATCCGCATCATGGTCCAGCGCCCGTCCATGAGCTCTTTACAGTCTGCGCCAATTCATGCCGATGATTGAATACAAACATGAGTTGCCTATGATGCCGGAAATTCAGTCGCTTTTGAGTGTTTTGGGCGGACCAGTCTGTTAGTCGGGTGGGAAAACTGTGGAACCTGCTTCAACTGGAACGGGCGACGTCTCCCGATCGGGGGCGCCGCCGGGCATTGACGTGCCGCCCGCGGTGATCGAGCGCGCGCGGGAGTTGTACGACTCGGGCCTCATGATTCAGGCGTATGAGGCGTCGCGCGCGACGGGTCCGTTGCGGGATTGGAAGCCCGTGTCAGCCGGCATCCTTGCGGCGCGTCTGGCGCGCAACATCGGGGCGCCGCGGCTGGGGCGGGCCATGATTCGCCGCGCCTATCTGACGGAGCCGGCCAATCCGCTGACGCGGTACTACCGCGCGGGAGAGCTGATCGGCCGCCGCGGACCCTTCGCGGCGTGGGAGTTCATGCGCCAGTTTGGAACGCTGGACGATGCCGAACCCGCGATCCGCGCCGACTGGATGGCTTACCTGGCGGAAATCGCCTGGAGTTTTCGCGATTTCGATGCGGCCGATTCGCTGATGGCCCGCGCGGTTGCCACCAACGGCCAAACCCCGTGGTTATGCGTCATGCAGGCGCGGTCGCTGGAAGCGCAGGATCGGTATGAGGAAGCGCTCGTGTCGGCGCGGCATTCGCTCGAGTTGAGGGCGTGGTTCTCGCCCGGCGTGCAGATGACGGCGCACGTTCTGCAGCTTCTGGACCGTGATGATGAAGCGCTGGCCATGCTGGCCGAGGCGTCGAACCAAATCGAAAGCGGCCTCGTCGTCTGGCAGCTGGCGGCGTTGCGGCTCAGCCTCGAACATTTTGACGATGCCCGCGATTCGCTTGACCGTGTGGAAAAGCTGATGCCGCTGATGGAGCCGGCCGTCTTCAAGGCGCTGGCGGGGATGCGGTCGGAGGTGAGCTATCACCGGGGCGACACGGCGCTGGCCATCGATTGGGCGAGGAAGTCGCAAAATAAGTTTCTGGCCAAGGTGCTCGACTGCCTGGCCGCCGCGCCGCCCCAGGCCAAGCGAGCGCGGTTGACGGTTCCCTTCGTGCGCCAGCACCACTCGACCTGCGCGCCGGCGACGCTGGCCACCATCAGCCGGTTCTGGTCCATGCCCGTGGACCTGCGCGCCGTGATCGATGAGATTTGCTACAACGGAACCCCCTTGCACCTTGAGCGGCAATGGGCGATCGATCACGGGTGGGCCACTTGCGAATTCACCGTCACCTGGGATGCCGCCAAAGCCCTCATCGACCGCGGCGTGCCTTTCACCCTGACCACGCCCGAAGTGACGACCTCGCATCTGCAGGCGGTCGTCGGCTACGACGAGCGCCGCCGCACGCTGCTGGTGCGCGATCCGTTTCAGTATTACCAGAGCGAATTCCACGCCGACCTGTTGTTCAAGCGATATAGCGCGACCGGTCCGCGCGGCATGGCGCTGGTTCCCGGCGCTCGGGCCGATCTCCTGGACGGTTTGAATCTTCCCGATGCCGCGTTGCACGACCGGCTGTTTGAATTGTGGACGGCATTGGAAAAGCACGACCGCGCCGCCGCCCAGCGGTCGCTGGATGCGATGAACGCGCAGGCCCCGGATCATTGGCTCCCATTGATCGGCGCCAAATCGTTGGCGCAATATGACGGCGACCCCGCCGCCGAGCTTCAGGTTGTCGACCGATGGCTCGAAAAATTCCCCGACGATGCGGCGCTGAAATTCCTCAGGGCGTCCCTGCTGCGATCCCTGGGCCGCCGAGACCTCCGGCTGCAGGAGCTGGAGAACATTTGCAGCAAGGGCGCCACCGATCCGGTCTTTTACCAGGAATTGGCCAACGACCTTGCCCTCGATGCGCGCGAACATGCGCGTTCGATCCGCCTGCTGCGCAAGGCCCTGCGCCGCCAACCGCGCAGCGGAGCGTCGCTGCACGCCCTGGCGGGAATCTATTGGGCGAATCTGGATCGCGAAAAGGCGATGGAACTCTATCGATTCGCCGCATGCCTCGAGGACAAGAACGAATCGGCCGCGCAGAGCTATTTCGCCGCCGGCAGGAATCTGCGCAAGACGGATGAAGCGATGGCGATGCTGAGGTCGCGCTTCGAGCGGTTCGGCGACCACTCGGCGCAGCCGGCCATGACGCTCTTTGGGGCGTTGGACGCGATCTCGCAATTGCCGCAGGCGATGGCCGTTCTGGAGGAATCGCAGCGCCGCCGCCCCGACGATGGGGATTTGATCCTGTACGCCGCCCGCAACTACGCCCGCCACGGTGGAAACGAAAAGGCCAAATCGCTTCTGAACTCCGCCAAGGGCAAAACGCACGCGGTGAATTGGCTGCGCAGCGCGGCGACGTTGGCGTCTTACGAGGGAAATCTGACCGAAGCTCTGGGTCTTTGGCGCCAGGTGCTGCAGACCCAGCCGCTGGCCATGGATGCCCACGAAGCGGTGGCCCGCCTCACCGCCGAGACCGAATCGACCGCGGCGGCCTTGGAGTATCTGGAGTCGGCGTGCACGCGATTCCCGCACTTTTTCCCGCTGATGCGCCTTCGCATCGATTGGTTGCGGCGCGACGGCGCCGAAGCCGCCGAACCCGCCGTGCGGGCACTGGTCGAGCAACGTCCAAACGACGTCTGGGCTAGACGCGAACTCGCATTGGTGCTGGTCGAGTTGCGCCGTTACGAACAAGCGGCTGCTGAGGCGGCCATGGCCCTTCGGCTCGAGCCGACCTCCCCAGGGTCTCATTTCGTTCAAGGCCTGGTCTTTTCCAGGCTGAATCGCACCGACGAAGCCCGGGACTGCTGGCGCCAATGCATTCGCCTGTCGGTCGATTATCGATACGCGATCGACCAACTGCTGGGCTCATGCACCACGATTGCCCAGCGCCGCGAGGCCTTGCGGTTCGTTCACTCGGGGCTGGTTCGCCAGGTTGTTTTCGGAGATGGACTGCTGGCGTATCGCCAGCAGGCGTCCAATACCTTGCAGCCGCAGGAATTGCTGGACGATCTGCGCGCAGCCCTGTCGGCGCGGCCGGATTTGTGGCATGCCTGGTCCGCCGTCATCGGGCAGCTGGCGACGATGGACCAACTGCCCGAGGCGATGGAATTGGCGCAACAGGCGACGGACCGCTTCGCCCTCATTCCGCGCATTTGGCTGGATATGTCCTATGTGTGTCGCCTGCGCGGCGATCGCCAGGGCGAAATCGAAACGCTTCACAAATGCCTGGGCATCACGCCCGGCTGGTCCATCGCATCGCGGCAATTGGCTAGCGCCCTGGTGCGCGACGGGAACCTCCGCCAGGCACGGCGGGTGATGAAGGATGCGATCGCTCGCGATCCGCTGGACGGCTCGAACCACGCCACGCTGTCCGATCTGCTCTGGAGGATGAACAAACGTCGTGGCGCCGTCGTGTACGCCAAGCGGGCGGTGTTTCTGGCGCCGGAGCTTCAATCGACGTGGGACGACCTTCGCCGATGGACGGCGGCGCTCAAGCGGCCCCAGGAGGCCGTCGAGCTGGCCCGGCAAGTTGCGCTTAGCCGCGCCGGGGAACCACAGTCGTGGCTGCTGCTTGCCAAGATGCTCAGCGGCCCGGCAACGCTGCAAGAGCGTCTGGCCGCCTGCGAAAAGGCGCTGTCCTTGAATCGGCGCTCCATCGAGGCGACGGATTTGCAAGCGAGGCTGCTGTGTGAAGCCAAACGCTTTGACGAAGCCCTGGCCGCGTGCCAATCGCCCGCGTGGGGCGATTCGCCGCCGGTGTATATGCGGGGCCGGGCGGCGTGGGTCGTGGCCGAGCGCGCCGACGTACCGGCCGCCATCGAGCAGATGCGGTCCATCCTCCGCGAGGACCCGAACTATTATTGGGGCTGGCAGACTCTTTGCCGCTGGCTGCAGGTTCACAAGAACGGCGCCGAGTTCCTCGAAGCGGCCGGCGAAATGGCCAAGTATTTCCCCAACGACCTCGGGGCCCTGAACCAATTGGCCAGAGCGCAGATTTGCACCGGCCACAGACTCGCGGGCAAGGCGACGTACGCGCGCGTGCTGGCCATCTCCCCGCTGGACGACCAGGCGGGATTTCACCTCTTCGACGCGCAATTGGTGGATCGCGAGTTCGACGCCGCGGCCGCCACGCTCCAGTTGCTTCTGAAACATCAGGACGGACCCTGGGCGCGCCAGCGGGAAATCGCCCTCACCACGCGGCGCGGAGACAAGCAGCGGCTTGCCTGGCAATTGTCCCAGGCGTCCAAATGGGTGTTGACCGATCCGGCTCCCTTCGACGCCGCCATAAAGGAAATCGACAAGGCGGGACCGGGCAAGCTGGTCGATCTCGTACTCCTGGAATCGCTGGACAAATGCCGGGATCAACCTCCGACCGCGGACGAGGCCCGCCTGGCGCAATTGGCGGTGGAGCGCGCGGCCAAGGCGCGCAATTGGCCTCGATGCCGTCAGTTGCTGCGGAAATTTGAATCGCGCGACAGCGTATGGCTTGCCGCGGTCGTGCCGTATATCGATGAGCTGGGGTCGTGCCAGCGTCGCCTTACGATTCGGCACTTCTTGTGGAAGCACCGCCAGAAGCTGAAGCGCGATACCCTCGCCTGGGGCACGATGGGCTACGCGCTTTTGAGGGGAGTGAGGCTCAAGTCGCAGTACCAAAAGGTCGTGGAATGGCTCGCCGATTATGCTTCGCGGCCCGACGCACGGCCGTGGATGCTGTGGAATCTTTCCATCGGTCTTCGTTGCATGGGATGGAATAGCGAGGCTTATGCCGCATCGCGCCATGCGCTGGGACTCCTGGACGACCAGACGACCCCATACCACGTAATCACGATGGCGATGCATGAATTGATCGAATCGAGCCCGGGCGAAGGCGTAAAGCGATTCCCCGCGTTGAACAAGCGGGCACTCCCGGACAGGCATCGATTCCTGGCACAGCTCGTCGAAGCCCTTTGGGAATTCGAGCGCCAACTTCCGACGTCGCCTCAAGCCGCGGCGACAGCCGCACGAAATATGATCGCGGAGGCGCGGGCGAGTTATGCGGCGTACTATCTATCGCTGGAGCAGAAACGCACATTCCGCCGCGTCGTCTGGTCCATAGCGCGAAAGGCCGGCGGCTGGCGGATGCGTTTGTGGGCTATATATCGATCGATGTAGGCCCCGGCCGCGCGCGTTTTCGCTTTGACCACGCCGGGCCCAAAAAATACGAGGTCGAGAACACAACGCCCTATGCTCCTCACGCGGGTGAAAGTTTTCCCGATTTTTCTCCTAATTATAATCCAGTAAATAACTTACATGGATTTCGTCCAATTTTCGCGATACGCCCTAGCGCACAAGCTATTTGTAAAAAAGGGTTACGCACAAAAAACTTCCCCCAATCCAAGTTCGTTTCCGGACATGGGGGAAAAACAGTTTTTGAAAATTGCAGGCATTTGCAGCGCAACGCGTGACAGAGTCACGGTTTATCGCTGCTCGCTGGAATCAGCATTGCAGCGATTAGACCCAACAACTAGCAACTAGCAACCAGCAACCAGCAACTAGTCACTTCTCCCGGCTTTGTTGCAAATCCTGACCGGTACTTATCTTGTCCAGGGGTTTCTCTCTGCCGATGCAATATTTAGACACGGAGGTCGTTTTATTTCGGGGGACAGTCCCTGCGCGCTCTCTGAGGGGCGGCAGACAGGAGGGCCGTGGGGCGGTGCCTCCGTGGATCGGGCGAAGATGACGAAGGCAACATTGGCATCTCTGCTGGGCGCGCTGGCGGTTCAACGGGCTGCCGCGGGAGCTGCGGGCACCAGGCCGGCACTTGAGCCGTTTGAGAGCGACGGCGCGCTGATGCCGATGAGTCAAGTCGATCAGCTCACTTTCGATAAATGGAAAGAGTTGGGGATTCAGCCGAGCCGGCTTTGCTCGGACGCGGTGTTCGTGCGGCGAGTGTTTCTGGATGTGATCGGCACACTGCCCAACGCGCAGGAAGCGAAAGATTTTCTGAACAGCGACGAGGCCGGCAAGCGAAGCGCGCTCGTCGATCGTTTGCTGGAGGCGGCGGAGTTTGCGGATTACTGGGCGATGAAGTGGAGCGATCTGCTGCGGGTCAAGGCGGAGTTTCCCATCAACCTGTGGCCCAACGCGGCCCAGGCGTATCATCGCTGGATTTGGACGAGCATCAGCCAGAACAAGCCGTACGACCGATTCGTGCGCGAGATGCTGACGGCCAGCGGGAGCAATTTCCGCGTGCCGGAAGTGAACTTCTATCGCGCCGTGCTGAGCCGGGAGCCCCAATCCCTGGCGGCGGCGGTGGCGTTGACGTTCATGGGCGTGCGCGCCGACAAATGGCCGGACCAACGGCTGGCTGGCATGGCGGCGTTTTTCTCGCAGGTCGGCTACAAATCGACGGACGAGTGGAAGGAGGAGATCGTTTATTGGGACGGCGGCAAAGCGACGGGGGCGTCGCGCGCGGCAAAGTTTCCCGATGGAACCGCCGCCGCGTTGGGGGTGGACCGCGACCCGCGCCAGGTCTTCGCCGATTGGCTGATTCAGCCGGATAATCCGTGGTTTGCCCGCAACATTGTCAATCGCGTTTGGTATTGGCTGCTGGGCCGCGGCATAGTTCATGAGCCGGACGACATTCGGCCGGACAACCCGCCGAGCAATCCGGATTTGCTCGATTACCTGCAACGCGAATTGGTCGGCCATCATTACGATCTGAAGCACGTTTATCGGCTGATCCTCAACTCCCAGGCGTATCAGCTCTCCTGCATTGCCGAGACGGACGATCCGCGCGGCGGGGCCCATTTCGCGGTTTACCCGCTGCGCCGGCTGGAAGCGGAGGTCCTGATCGACGCGATTGATCAGATCACGGGGACGACCGAGAGTTACACCAGCGCGATTCCCGAGCCATTCACGTATCTTCCGACCAATCAGCGGGCCATCGCCATACCGGATGGCAGCATCACGAGTTCATTTTTGGAGATGTTCGGCCGACCGCCGCGCGATACGGGATTGGAGTCGGAGCGCAGCAACCGCCCGAGTGCCGACCAGCGTCTGCACCTGCTGAATTCCAGTCACGTTCAGCAGAAGCTGCAGCAGGGCCGGCGGCTGCAATCCATGTTCAGAGCGGGGCGCGATTCGGACCAGGCCGTGGCGGCGCTTTTCCTGAGCATTCTTTCTCGATATCCGATGCAGCAGGAGCGCAGCGCCGTGGCGGATTATTTGCGATCCGGCGCGCTGGCCAAACCCCAGGCAATGCTGGACGTGGCGTGGGCGCTGATCAACAGCCCGGAGTTTCTCTTTCGGCATTGAATCGGAGAGCGGATGAGCCAAGGCAGGGATTCAAACGGCACGGCGATTTCCAGGCGCGAGGCGATTCGCCTCGGCTTGGTCGGCGGGGCGGCGCTGCTATTTGCCGATCATCTGGGCATTGCGGCCCTGGTCCCGACCACGCAAGGGACTTTAAGCGGCTCGCGGCCCGCGGCCAAAGGCAAAGCCAAGGCGGTGATCCAGATTTGGATGTGGGGCGGGCCTGCCCATCTGGACACGTTCGATCCCAAGCCGGAGGCGGGATACGACTACTGCGGTCCGCTGGACAAGCCGATCGCCACCAACGTCGCGGGGATTCGCATTTGCCAGTTGCTGCCTCTGCTGGCTCAGCAGGCGGACAAATACTCCATCATCCGCAGCATGACCCACGGGGTGAACGCGCACGAGACGGCCTCGTACATCGTGCAGACGGGCCGGATGCCGGGCGACAGATTGGTTTATCCCGGCGTTGGCGCGGTGGTGTCGCTGTTGAAGGGGTACGACGCCGGCTATCAGGGGCTGATTCCCCCCTACATCGTGCTGACGGAGCTGCAGGGGCGGTTTTCCGAAGTGGGCTTCTTGAACACGCGTTACCAACCGTTCGCCACCGGCGGCAACCCGGCGCTGAAACGATTCGCCGTGGAAGGCGTGGTGGTGGAAGGAATCTCGGACCAGCGGCAACAGGACCGCCGCGAATTGCTCCACAAGCTCGACACGCTGGGGCGGGCGATGCCGGACGATCCCCTGCTGACGGCGTTCGATCAATGCGAGAAGCAGGCGTATGAGCTGATCCTCGGCGACGCCGGCAAGGTCTTCGATCTCTCGCAGGAGAAGGACGCGTTGCGCGACCGCTACGGCCGCAACACCTTCGGACAGTCGTGCCTCGTGGCCCGGCGGCTGGTGGAGCGCGGCGTACCCTACGTCACCATCAACTACAAAGGCTGGGACACCCACAAACAGCATTTCCAGGCGATGCGCCGGCAATTGCCCGAGATGGACAAGGGCATGTCCACGCTGTTGCAGGATTTGTCCGATCGCGGGCTGTTGGGCAGCACCATCATCTGGTGGAGCGGCGAATTCGGAAGAACCCCCAAGATTCAGTGGGAACCGCCGTGGAACGGCGGGCGCGGGCATTGGGGCCAGGCTTTTTCCGCCGTCGTCGCCGGCGGTGGATTCAAAGGCGGACGCGTCGTCGGCGCTACGGACGCAAGGGGCGAAGAGGTGACGACCCGCCCGGTTTACCCGTGTGATCTCATCGCCAGCATGTATGAATTGTTGGGGATCGACACCAACGCGAAGCTGCCGCATCCGCTGGGCCTGGATGCCCGCGTGACGCCGTCGCCCGCCGATGGCGTTAAGATGGGCGGGCGGCTCAAGGAAATCATGTGAACGCTTCGGGCGATTTATGAAGCGGTTTGGAATCCATGCGATGGTGCTCTTGGCGGCGTTGCTCGCGGCGTGTCGGGCCGCGCAAGCCCAGCAGCAGGCCCAGAAGGACCCGCATATCGGTTACGTCTATCCCGCCGGTGGCCAGCAGGGGACGACGTTTGCGGTTACCGTCGGCGGAGAATTCCTCGAGGGCGCCGATGCCGTCCAGATTTCCGGCCAAGGCGTCACGGCCGAGGTGATCGAGTACGTTAAACCCTTGACGCCGCAGCAGGCCACGCAATTGAGAGACCAACTCAAGGAACTGCTGGAGCGCAGGCGCAGCGCATTCGGCGGCGGTTTGCCGGACGGCTCGCGGCCTTCCACCCGGCCGGCCACTCGCGCCGTCTGGACGGCCGACGACGAAAAATTGTTCTCCGAAATCAGGCAGAAGCTCGCCACGTTCGTCAGAAGGCCAAGCAGTCCGGCGATCGCGGAGACCGTCGTGGTGGAGGTCACCTTGGCCGCCGACGCGGCGCCGGGCCAGCGCGAGTTGAGACTGAAAACCCCGGCCGGCTTGACCAATCCGCTCATCTTCTGCATCGGGCAATTGCCGGAGTTTTCCCAGAAGCCGACCCACGAAACGACGGCCCGCGAAGAGCGGGAGGGCACGCAGACCCAGGAAAGAGAAATGAGCATCACGCTGCCGGCCATCGTGAACGGCCAGATCATGCCCGGCAGTGTCGATCACTACCATTTCGAGGCGAGGCAAGGCCATCACTTGGTTATCGCCGCCAGCGCACGGGCGCTGATCCCGTACTTGGCGGATGCCGTGCCCGGCTGGTTCGAGGCCGCCGTCTCGCTTCACGATGCCAAAGGAAACGAATTGGCTTACGACGACCACTTCCGCTTCGACCCCGATCCGGTTCTCTATTTCGAGGTGCCGCAAGACGGCCAGTACACGATCGACATCAAGGACGCCCTTTACCGCGGGCGGCAGGATTTCGTTTATCGCATCGAAATCGGCGAGCTGCCGTTTATCACCGGCATCTTTCCGCTCGGCGGCAAGGCCGGCGCTCTAACCACCGTCACGCTGAGCGGCTGGAATCTTCCCGCCGGACAGCTCACCCAGGACGTCACGAACAAAGCCGCCGGAGTTGTTCCCGTCGTTGCCAGCCAGGGCGGGGTGCTTTCCAACGCCAAGCCGTTTATGACGGATACGCTGCCCGAATGCGTGGAGGCCAAACCGAGCGATCGGCCGGACGCGGCCCAATTTGTCCGCCTTCCCATCATCATCAACGGCCGGATCGAGCACCCGGGCGACTGGCACGTGTTCCGCTTCGAAGGCCGCGCCGGCCAGCATCTCGTCGCCGAGGTGTACGCGCGGCGGCTCGGTTCTCCATTGGATTCCGTGCTCAAGCTGACCAACGCCCAGGGGAAACAAATCGCGTTCAACGACGATTACGAGGACAAGGGCGCGGGGCTGGTCACGCACCAGGCGGATTCCTGGCTCTCCGTCACGTTGCCGGCCGAGGGAGCGTACTACATCCACCTGGGCGACGCTCAGGACAAGGGCGGCCCGGAGTACGCCTATCGCCTGCGCATCAGCGATCCGCGACCGGATTTCGAGCTGCGCGCTTTCCCATCGAACATCAACGTGCGGCCCGGCGGGACCGTGGCGTTTGCCGTGTGCGCCATCCGCCGCGACGGTTTTTCCGGCGAAATCGACTTGGCGCTGAAGGATGCGCCGCCGGGGTTTACGCTGGCCGGCGCCGCAGTCCCGGCCAATCAAGACGAGGTCCGCCTGACGCTGACCGCGCCGCCGACGTTCCAAGACCAAACGATCGATCTGCACGTGGAAGGCCGAGCGATCATTTACAACAAGCAAGTGGTGCACGAAGCCGTACCCGCTGAAGAGATGATGCAGGCGTTCGCCTACAAGCATCTGGTTCCCGCGGATGAGTTGGCGGTGAGCGTGGTGGGACGCGCGATAAACAGGAATTCCATGCAATTCATGGATGCGACCCCGGTAAGAATCCCCGCCGGCGGCGTGGCACGCCTCTATTTTGCCGTGCCGCGCAGCCGCTTCATGGGGCAAGCGCAGGTCCAGCTCGAACTGAGCGATCCACCCGATGGGATCAGCGTGCGCGAGGTATCGCCCGCCAACGGCGGCGTGGAGCTGGTGCTGCAATGCGACGCCGAGAAGATCAAGCCCGGCCTGGCGGGAAACCTGATCGTGGATGCCTTCGTGGAAAGAACAGTGCCTTCGCCCAAGGACAAGACCACTACAACTACGCGTCGCGTGCCTCTCGGTACGCTTCCGGCAATTCCCTTCCAAATCGTGTCTCGCTAAGCCGGGAAACCCAATCTCACCGCCCAGGACGCAGAGATCACGGCGCGGGGTCTAATCACAAACCGCAAAAGCGTATTCTTATCAATAAAGTGATATTCCACCATGATTTAAATATGTCCATTTTTCTGTTGAATTCTGGCAAGAGCACAGATAGCTTACCCCAAAACGCCGTGCCATACGGTGTGCTCAAATGGGCCGCTATTTGGGCAGGGCAACCCTGTCCAAGGTCTTTGGCTCATTTGTCGAGCGGGAGGGCGGGATGTTGCGGCCGACCCGGCGCAAGAGTTTTCTTTTGCCATAGCGGGGCCTAACCGGCGGCCATCCACATGCTGCGCTTGCGGTGCGCCACTTTGCCAAGGATGCGGCATTATTGCAGCTGTACCTCTCGGCCGGTCGGGCGTCGTTGTACATATAGACTGGGCGGGGGTGCGAGCGGTGGAGTGAGCCAGGCTTGGTCGTGCCTGGCGGGAAGGGAAAAGTGCCATGAGATTTGGGAGAAAGAACCGAAGGGCCAAGAAAATCCAAACGTCCGTGTGGGTGGCCAAGCCCCGGTGGCGTTCCTCGATGGAGCATCTGGAGAGCCGCCTTTTGCTGAGCACATGCGCGACCCCCACCGTCATCGACCTGGGTGCGGTCGTCCAGGCCGACGCATCTTCCCTCACGGCGCCGTTTACTCCCAGTGAGATTCGCCAGGCCTATGGTGTGAACGAAATCTCTTTTAACGGAACCGCCGGCGACGGAAGCGGACAAACCATTGCCATCGTCGACGCCTATAACGATCCGAACATCATCTCCGACGCCAACACTTTCAGCGCCAACTATGGCTTGCCGCAGTTCAACGCCAGCGGGGGACCGACGTTGCAGGTCCTCAACCAGTTCGGCGGAGCCACGCTTCCGAGCAACGCCTCGCCGGGCACCTGGGACGTGGAGGAATCTCTGGATGTGGAATGGGCCCACGCCATGGCGCCCAACGCCAACATCATCCTCTTTGAGGCCAACAGCAACGGCACTAACAGCCTGTACCGCGCGGTGACGACGGCCGCCGGCTATTCGGGCGTTTCCGTCGTCTCGATGAGTTGGCACAGCAATAATGCGGAGTTTTCCGGTGAAACGAGTCTGGACTCGACTTTCACGACTCCTTCCGGACATCAAGGGGTCACATTCCTGGCCTCTTCCGGCGATGTGGGGGGCTTGGCGATTTATCCCTCGGTGTCTCCCAATGTCATCGCCGTCGGCGGCACCAGCCTGACACTCAACGGCGACGGCAGCTACGGCTCGGAAAGCGCCTGGTCCGACGGCGGGGGCGGCATCAGCAAATACGAGTCTCAACCCAGCTATCAGAACGGCAAGGTCAATGGCGACAGCTCCACCAACCGGACTGTCCCTGATGTCTCGATGGTGGCGGATCCCAACACCGGAGTGTTCCTGCTGGACACCTTTTACAGCAGCCAGTACCAGCAGGCCGGCGGTACGAGCCTCTCCGCCCCGCTGTGGGCGGGGCTCATCGCCGTCGCCGACCAGGGTCTTGCCCTCAAGGGCATTTCCTCCCTTAACGGCGCGACCCAAACCCTGCCGGACCTGTATAGCCTGCCCAGTACCGACTTCCACGACATCACCACCGGCAGCAATGGAAATCCGGCCACCGTCGGCTACGACATGGCCACCGGCCTGGGCTCGCCCATTGCCAACTTGCTGGTTCCGGCTCTGGCGGGATACTCCACCGCTTCTACCGCCTCGGAACTGGTCTTCACGCAGGAGCCGGGCAGTGTGACGGCGGGCAACGCCATCAACCCCTCGGTCGTCGTCAAGATCGAGGACCAAAACGGCAACGTGCTGAGCGGTGATAGCTCCAACGTGACGCTGACGGTGAACAGCGGCCCCGGCTCGCTCGACGGCACCACGGTCACGGTGCAAGCGCAAAACGGCGTGGCGACCTTCAGCAACCTGACCCTGGACGCGGCGGGCGGTTACACGCTGAAGGCATCGGACACGAGCGATGGTCTGAGCAACTTCGTCTCCAACAGCTTCACCGTTTCCCCCGCGGCGGCGACGCAGTTGGTGTTCAGCACTCAACCGATCAACGGCGTAGCGGGCGTGGCGATTTCGTCGGTGGTGCTGAGCATTGAGGACCAGTTCGGGAACGTGGAAAGCGGAGACGGTTCGAGCGTATCGATTGCCGCCAGCGGACCCGGTGCGTTGACGGGAACGTCGACCACAAGCGTCACCGCGGTCAAGGGCGTGGCCACCTTCAGCAATCTGACCCTGGACACGGCGGGTAGTTACACGCTGAAGGCATCGGACACGGCGGACAGCCTGACCAGTGCGGCGTCCAACAGCTTCACCATTTCCCCCGCGGCGGCGTCGCAGTTGGTGTTCAGCACTCAACCGATCAACGGCACGGCGGGCGTGGCGCTTTCGTCGGTGGTGCTGAGCATTGAGGACCAGTTCGGCAACGTAGAGAGCGGAGACGGTTCGAGCGTATCGATCGCCGCCAGCGGACCGGGAGCGTTGACGGGAACGTCGACCACGAGCGTCACCGCGGTCAAAGGCGTGGCCACCTTCAGCAACCTGACCCTGGACACGGCGGGCGGTTACACGTTGAAGGCGTCGGACACGAGCGATGGTCTGAGCAACTTCGCTTCCAACAGCTTTACCGTCTCGTCCGCGGCAGCCTCAAAAATGGTTTTCACGACCCAGCCGATCAACGGCACGGCGGGCGCGGCGCTTTCGTCGGTGGTGCTGAGCATTGAGGACCAGTTCGGGAACGTGGAGAGCGGAGACGGTTCGAGCGTATCGATCGCCGCCAGCGGACCCGGAGCGTTGACGGGAACGTCGACCACGAGCGTCACCGCGGTCAAGGGCGTGGCCACCTTCAGCAATCTGACCCTGGACACGGCGGGTAGTTACACGCTGAAGGCATCAGACACGACGGACAGCCTGACCAGTGCGGCGTCCAACAGCTTCACCATTTCCCCCGCGGCGGCGACGCAGTTGGTGTTCAGCACTCAACCGATCGGCGGCACGGCGGGCGTGGCGATTTCGTCGGTGGTTCTGAGCATTGAGGACCAATTCGGCAACGTGGAGAGCGGAGACAGTTCGAGCGTATCGGTGGCCGCCAGCGGACCCGCAGCGTTGACGGGAACGTCGACCACGAGCGTCCACGCGGTCAAAGGCGTGGTGACCTTCAGCAATCTGACTCTGGACGCGGCGGGCGGTTATACGCTGAAGGCGTCGGACACGACGGACAACCTCACCAGTGCGGCATCGAACAGCTTCACCATTTCCCCCGCGGCGGCGTCACAAATAGTTTTGACGACCCAGCCGATCAACGGCACGGCGGGCATGGCGCTCTCGTCGGTGGTTCTGAGCATTGAGGACCAGTTCGGCAACGTGGAGAGCGGAGACGGTTCGAGCGTCTCGATCGCCGCCAGCGGACCCGGAGCGTTGACGGGAACGTCGACCACGAGCGTCACCGCGGTCAAGGGCGTGGCCACCTTCAGCAATCTGACCCTGGACACGGCGGGCGGTTACACGCTGAAGGCATCGGACACGACGGACAGCCTCACCAGTGCGGCATCGAACAGCTTCACCATTTCCCCGGCGACGGCGACGCAGTTGGTGTTCAGCACTCAACCGAGCGACGGCATAGCCGGTGTGGCGCTTTCGCCGGTGGTGCTAAGCATTGAGGACCAGTTCGGGAACGTGGAGAGCGGAGACGGTTCGAGCGTATCGATTTCCGCCAGCGGCCCCGGAGCGTTGACGGGAACGTCGACCACGAGCGTCACCGCGGTCAAGGGCGTGGCTACCTTCAGCAACCTGACTCTGGACACGGCGGGCGGTTACACGCTGCAGGCATCGGACGCGACGGACGGCCTCACCAGCGCGGCATCGAGCAGCTTTACCATTGCCGCCGCGTCCTCCGACAAGCTCGTCTTCACGCAGGAGCCGGGGAGTGTGGCGGCGGGCAACGCCATCACCCCCTCGGTCGTGGTCAAGATCGAGGACCAAAACGGCAACGTGCTGAGCGGCGATGACTCCAACGTGACGCTGACGGTGAACAGCGGCCCCGGCTCGCTCACCGGCACCACGGTCACGGTGCAAGCGCAAAGCGGCGTGGCCGCTTTCAGCAACCTGACCCTGGACACGGCGGGCGGTTACACGCTGAAGGCCTCGGACACGAGCGATGGTCTGAGCGGCTTCGTGTCCAACAGCTTTACCGTCTCCCCCGCAGCAGCGACGCAATTGGTGTTCAGCACTCAGCCGAGCGACGGGACGGCGGGCGTAGCGATTTCGTCGGTGGTGCTGAGCATTGAGGACCAGTTCGGGAACGTGGAAAGCGGAGACGGTTCGAGCGTATCGATCGCGGCCAGTGGCCCCGCATCGTTGAGCACGAGCGCCAACGCGGTTAAGGGCGTGGCCACCTTCAGCAACCTGACCCTGGATACGGCGGGCGGTTACACGCTGACGGCGTCAGACACGGCGGACAGCCTCACCAGTGCGGCGTCCAACAGCTTCACCATTTCCCCTGCGGCGGCGACGCAATTGGTGTTCACGACTCAACCGACCGACGGCACGGCGGGCGTGGCGCTTTCGTCGGTGGTGCTGAGCATTGAGGACCAGTTCGGGAACATGGAAAGCGGAGACGGTTCGAGCGTCTCGATCGTCGCCAGCGGACCCGGAGCGTTGACGGGAACGTCGACCACGAGCGTCACCGCGGTCAAGGGCGTGGCCACCTTCGGCAATCTGACCCTGGACACGGCGGGCGGTTACACACTGCAGGCATCAGACACGACGGACAGCCTGACCAGTGCGGCATCGAACAGCTTCACCATTTCCCCGGCGGCGGCGACGCAGTTGGTGTTCAGCACTGAGCCAATCGACGGCATCGCGAGCACGCCGCTGGCGCCGGTGGTGTTGAGCATTGAGGATCAATTCGGCAACGTGGAGAGCGGGGACAGCTCCGCTGTGGCGTTGAGCATTGCCAGCGGACCATTCAACGGCGTGTTTACAGACACATCGACCACGAGCGTCAACGCCATCGAGGGCGTGGCCACCTTCAGCAACCTGACCCTGGACACCGTGGGCAACTACGCCCTGGCGGCGGCGGACGCCACCGACAGTTTAAGCAGCGCGACATCCAATCGGTTCTCCATCACCGCCCCGACAGCCACGGTCTCGGGGCAACTGGTGTTCGTCCAGCAGCCGACCAACGTGATCGCCGGCAGCACGATCAATCCGGCGGTGATGGTGCAAATTGAGGATGGTCAGGGCAACGTCCTGACCGCGGACAACTCGCAAGTGACCATCGCCATCGCCACGGGTCCGGCGGGTGCGGTGTTGGGCGGCACGGTGACGGTGCAAGCGCAAAACGGCGTGGCGACGTTTACCGACCTGTCGCTGACGCAATCCGGCAGTTACACGTTTACGGCTTCGGATGCGACCGACGGATTTGTCAGCGCGGCATCCAGCAGTATCACCGTCACGCCGGCTGCGGCCACGCAGTTGGCCTTCCTCCAGCAGCCCACCAGCGCCACCGCCGGCAGTGCGATCACACCGGGGGTCACGGTGGCGGTCGAGGACCCATACGGCAATATCGTGACGGACCAAAACTCGACCGTGAGCTTATTCGTCGACGGCGCGCAGGGACCGTGGCGGGCCAGACATCGAGTCAGGTTTACGGCGCAGGTGCAGGATGGCGTGGCGACGTTCAGCGACCTGTCGCTGCGGCGGGCGGGCACCTACAGCCTGGTGGCCGCGGACGGCCGGCTCACCCGCGCGATATCCAGCAGTTTTGTGATCAGCCCCGCTGCGGCCACGCACCTGTTCTTCCGCCGCGTGCCCTGGTTTACCAGCCAGGGCCAAACCTTCATCGTCCAGGTGGTTTTGCTGGACCAATACGGCAACGTGGCCACGAACGATACCTCGCAGGTTACGTTGTCGCTGGGCATGCACCCGGCCAGCGCCGTGTTGAGCGGGACGCAGAGTGTCGCGGTGGTCAACGGCGTCGCCACGTTCAACGATCTGTCGTTGAGCGCCCCGGGCCTTTACACGCTCGTGGCCACCGACAGCAACGCGGCTCTTACCGCCACCTCCGTGCGGTTCTGCATCGCCTCCGATAACCAGCGTGTCGCCGCGCTACGGCATGGATACGGTCGGTGCCCGATTCTGACTTCCCTTTAGCAATTTGGCTGGCCCATTCGCTGTAGCCAGCGAAAATGGGATGCCAGCGCCGCCCACAGAGTTTTGTTCGCGGCGTACCTGACGCCGCTTTCGGCGCACACGCGCTGCACAATGTTCGAGAGCGACGGATAGTGGATATGGCAGATCCTGTGAAACAGGTGATGTTCGACCTGGAAATTAAGCCCGCCGACGAACCAAGAGAGCAGCCGATTGCGGGGAGCGAAATCGACTGTCGTCTGGACTTGGTGGACGGCCCAGTCGGTTTCCATTCGACCGCTTGAGTCGGGCATGGGGAATTCGGCTTCTTCGACGCAGTGCGCCAACTGGAAGACGACGCTGAGCACGAATCCGCTGGTGAATGCCGCCAGCAGATAGACGCCCAAGACCGCCCAGATGGGATGCAGGAGCATGGGGATCACGAATGCCCAACTCAGGAACAGCGCCTTGCCGCCGATGAATACGACCAAGTCCCACCCCTTGGGCCGCGGCACGCGGTGTCCGCCGATCCGGCCGACAGCCAGATTGTAAAAGTCGTCGTAAAAATGCCACTTGACGGCCAGGAATCCGTATAACGCCCAGAGGTAAAATCCCTGAAGACGATGAAACCAATATCGCTTCTGGTACGGCGAGAGCCGTCCGAAGAAGCCCACCTCGATGTCGTCATCCGCGCCGGTGATGTTGGGATAGGTATGATGGATCGCGTTGTGTTTCCAGTTCCACATGTAGGAGCTGCCGCCGATCAGGTCCAGCGACATCGCCATGAGACGATTCAACCACTGATAGTCTGAATAGGCCTTATGGCTGCCGTCGTGCTGGATGTTGAACCCGATGGCCGCCATCGCCAGCCCGAGCACCATCGCCAGCGGCACGACCAGCCACCAACTCGTGACGACGAACATCAGCAGCGCGTAAGAAGCGACGAACCATGCGAGGATCGTCGCGGTCTTGAAGTACATCTGCGGGCAGTCGCGCGGCTTGCGTCCGGTCTGTTTGAAATAGGCATCCACCCGGCGTCTGAGCTCCTTGAGAAACGCGTCAGAAGCGGTGAATTTGACGTTCGGCCGGGGACATGGATCGCTGCGGCTTTGCTGTGACTGGGTCATGAAACAAGCCTCGTGCTGTGGGAGGAAGTTGGCACTTGCTCCCACAATATAGGCGCTGCGAGTCCGGTGTTCCTGACGTTAGGATCGACTGTGATTCATGCACCAACGGAAACGAGCCGCCGCGATGGCAGAGTACCAATTCGTGACCACCGGCAACAGGCAATAAATGTCGGATTTACTGATTCACGATGGTCAATTCGTGCTGGCGATGGGCAAGCTTCTTTTCAATCGGCGGCGGCTGGCAAGATGGCCCACGCCGCCATACGCTCTTGCTCGTTTTCTTCACTGAGCTCGCTGGATTCCCAGTCGATCAGCCCCGAGGGATCGAGTGCCGCGTCAATGCTGTCGACCAGTTTGAACCACTGCGGATAGGGCATGGGCCGTTCACCGGTGTAGGTCACGTGGAGGCGCCGGCGCTGCGCCGGCTGGTATTTGTCGCCATCGCCAAGACGCTCCTCGATGGCGACGGACGCACCGGCGACTTTACAAACCTCTTCGATCACCTTTCGCACTCTGTCGATGTTTGGCTGGTCCGATAGATCGTCGCGGCGCGGGGCCTGGCCATTCGTATTGACCATGGACATTCTCCCAGGCATGGGTTCGAGTCACATGCCGAGACGGCTGGACCTGGCGCTCCGTGGCGGCAACGCGCGCGTACACCCAGAACCAAGAGGTCACGTTAGTGACCTCCGCAAAACGAATGGCCGTTGCGGCACATCGCGCCTACCGCAACGGCCTGTGAGTCCGAAAGACGTTGGAAATCAGGTTCCGAGATCGCATTTCTCGAAGCAGCGGCGGCGTTTCCACAGTAAGAGCCTGGCCCGCCGCGTTCCACACGATGCAATCCATATCCGCGACGATCAATTCCCTGTCCAGGGCACACTCAAGGCGTGTGACCAGCTTCTGTTGCCACTGCAGCAGGGCGGATTTCCACATCATGATGAACTCATTCTGGCACGGCGCCAGATATCAATACCGGCTGCGTCCGCCGCCGCCGCCGTGGCCACCGCGGCCACCGCCGCCGCCGTAGCCGCCGCCGCCGCCCGATGGCCGGCTTTCACGCGGCTTGGCTTCATTGACCGTCAATGCACGACCGCCGTGGTCCTTGCCGTTGAGCGCGGCGATCGCGGCTTGCGCCTCGGCGTCGCTTCCCATCTCGACGAAACCGAAGCCCTTGCTTCGGCCGGTATCCCGGTCGCTGATGATTTGCGCGCTTGTAACCGTTCCATGCGCAGCGAACAATTGTTCCAAAGCTGAACTATCTACTTCATAGCTCAGGTTTCCGACGTATAGCTTCTTGCCCATTGATCCTCCTCAGGAATTGGGCGGTAGACCCGTATTTTACTTTCCAGGTCTAATGAAAAGAGGCCATCACTCTAGCCCAAGAGGTGGGAGGCAGACGGGAACAAGACTGCGGGCAGAGGCGAACTGTCTCGTGATCCGATCCGTTCCAGATACCAACCGCCGTCATTGTAACCGCAGGACCATCGCTGCGTCTATGGGTCAATTCAATTTGCTGGTTGCCCAAGCGGCGCGGTTGCGCAATTGCGATAAGTCTCTGCACAGACGGGGATTGCCGCGAAAAAACGGGCTTGTGGAAATAACGACGTTATGGCCCGGCGCTCGGAACGAACTGGAAATTGGGCAGTTCCGCGAGATATTTCGCGTAAGGGTAGGCGTGACGTGGGCTTGGGGCTTGGCGGCCGAGCAAAACTTTCACGTGCGTGACGTTAATGGGGGCTCTGGTTTTGGGCTGCAATGGTTTACACGGTTCAGGGGTTCACGAGTTCAAGATTTCAAGGGTTGGGCCGCGCATCGGCCCTCTAAAATCGCCTTGACGGGCTGAAATATCGGGAAGATTGGCCGAGATGGGGCTTCGAAAGGGCCCAGATGCGATTTTGGATTCTGCCATGCTGATCCTCGAATTGACAAATTGGATCGTCGGTGAAAGCGGGGCGGGTGCGCGAGGGGAGAATCGTGGGGACGGTGGCGATGAATTGAGACCCGCGAGAATTTTACGAGCGACCAAACGCCGCCCCGGAGATGCAAGTCCGCCGGGGCGGTGGTATTACGGCTTAGTAAAATGCTGTGTGACGAGCGTGCTTAAGATGCCAAAGGCGGCCCCAACGATAGCCGTGATCAGAACCAGCCAAATTTTGTCTGCATTGCGCTTCCAAAAGGTGCCCTGGTGTTGTCGAACCAAGCTCAAGCCGGTGGGGTGGGGGAGAGCAGTGTAGACAAGCGATGGAAGAATTATAGCGAAGAGAAGTGTGTAGACCGGCCATTTTGGGAACGGCGCTCTGTTGTGGTAGTTCGCAATAGGGTCTAATTTGAAGGCCGCAAAAAACGCCAATGGTATGCATATGACTAGGAGTAGCCATCGACGGATGAAGGCATAGTGCCGTCTTTGCTTAGATTGAAGTAAATCTCTTATTTCATAAAACGGGGTGCTATTAGTTGCATGAACATTCGCGTCAGTGCCATCACGAGTGGATTCAATGGTGACCCTGATGCTGTCCCAGGTATATTTGTCTTTGTCTCTGGTGGCGTACACTACCAATTTCTTCAGACGTGTCCCCCGTTTTGCCGCGATTTCGTCGAGCGATTCATACTCGAAGTTGTCATCCTCAAATCTAACGGAGAAGGAATCGCGCCGAAGAATCTCAATGATGGACTCGATATCGTCGCGATAAAGGCGAACTTGAGAGATTCTTGCAAAATAATTGAGTTCACGAATTTTCTTCATCGTCGATCACTTGGACCTAGTCCAGAACGTGCAGCCGTTAAGGGACCGTCCGACTAGTCCCGAATGGCTGTGGGTGCACGGATGTCGGCATTGTCCCAAGCAGGATGTTGCCGCACAAGGATGGCGTGGTCTGTCATCCGACCGTGCCGGCCGACTGGCGAGGTGGCTTTGAAGAGAACTCGACGGAGCCTGTTAGGGCTTCGGGCGATAGCACCGCATAGTGCCGGCGGCAAATTTCCGGCGAGTTCCCCATAAGCGCACTGATTTTGTACAACGATTCACCCTTCATCGCCAGTTGGCTGCCGAAGGTATGCCGGTAGTTCAGACATCCCCACGGCAAGCTGGCTTGGGCGTTGGCGGCCCGAAGGTCCTGGCTGAGGATATCCGGGTCCCAGCCTGTGCCGTCGGGGCTGGGGGATCAACGGCGCTTTCTCGGCCATGGTTTCTGTCGGTTTCTCGGGAGTTGGTTCAGTGGTCTGCATCATCTCACTATTTCAACCATTCTTGTCGAGCGGGCGAACATCGTTCCACAATAAAACAACAGGTTGAGTTCGGTTGTGTTCGTAACCCAGAATGCCCACGCTGGCAGTGGCGGTGTAGAAATATTTCGCGGCTAGAGCCGGTAGACCGAGCCAACGGGCGGCGATCATGCGAATGATGTGTCCGCTGGAAAATGCAGCGACATCGCCGTCAATCAGCCGCACCATTTCCACAAATCGGTCCGCGCGAGCGGCGACCTGTTCGGGCGATTCACCGTTGGGGGCACCATCGCGAAAGAGGTTCCAATCGGGCCGCTCGCGCTGGATATCGCCGGTCATGCGGCCCTCGTAATCGCCGTAGTCCCATTCCACAAGGTCCGGATTTACTTCGGCACGAGCAGAGAACCCTGCCAGTTCACAGGTGCGCCGCACGCGAACCAGCGGACTGGTGAACACCCGGGCAAACTTCTCGCCTTTAAGTCGCGCACCCAAGCGGCGCGCGTGTTCCTCGCCGTTGGCGTTTAATGAAATATCGGTGCGGCCGGTATGTTGATGCGAATCGGTCCAATCCGTGTCGCCGTGGCGAAGGAGGAAAAGCCTTGGAAGGCCGTCTACGTCTTTCGAAGCCATTGTCCTCACCCTTCTTGCTCGCGATCGGGGATGGGGAGCCGATGATCGGGTCGAGACAACACCGAATCAAGGTTTCCCCGACCCGGCCAGTGCGTTGTTCACGATCTCTTGCGCCTCGTTCACAATGGTTTGCAGATGCTGCTCGTCGCGGAAACTCTCCGCGTAAATCTTGTAAATGTCTTCCGTGCCGGATGGACGGGCGGCAAACCAGCCGCTCGCCGTTACGACTTTCAACCCGCCGATGGGAGCGCCGTTGCCGGGAGCGTGCGTCAGCTTGGCGGTGATTGGATCATCCGCCAGCTTCGACTCCTTCACGGCCTGGGATGACAGCTTGGCGAGGCTGGCCTTCTGCTGCGGCGTGGCCGGCGCGTCAATGCGCGTGTAATACGGCGTGCCGAACTCCGCCGTCAGGTCGCGAAAATGTTCGCCCGGATCTTTGCCGGTGCGCGCGGTCATTTCGGCCGCGAGCAAGTCCATGATCGGGCCGTCCTTGTCCGTCGTCCACACGGTGCCGTCGAGCCGCAGGAAACTTGCTCCGGCGCTTTCTTCGCCGCCGAAACAGATCGAGCCGTCGAACAGTCCGGGCGCAAACCATTTGAAGCCGACCGGCACTTCGCACAGTTGACGACCGAGTTTGTTCACCACTCGATCGATCATGCTGCTGCTGACCAAGGTCTTGCCAACCGCCGCGTTCGCCGACCAGCGCGGACGATGCGTGAGCAAATAGCCGATGGCCACCGCGAGATAATGGTTGGGGTTCATCAAACCGGCGGACGGCGTGACGATTCCGTGGCGGTCCGAGTCGGGATCGTTGGCGAACGCGACGCGGAATTGATCTTTGAGGCTGACGAGGCTGGCCATCGCATACGGGCTCGAGCAATCCATGCGAATTTGCCCGTCGTGGTCAACCGTCATGAACGAGAACGTCGGGTCGAGCTTCGGATTTACGACCGTGACGTTCAGTTTGTAAATGGAATTGATTGGCTCCCAATAGGGCAGCGCCGCGCCACCGAGCGGGTCGACACCAAGCTTCAAACCGGCGGCACGAATGCCGTCCATGTCCACGACGTTCCGCAGGTCGTTGACATAGGGCAGAATGAAATCTTGGGCGTGGGTGGTCGGCGCCTTGAGCGCGGTGGCAAACGGCACGCGCTTCACACCCGCGTTATCGCCGCGCAATAATTCATTGGCGCGATCTTGCACCCAGTGGGTCGCATCGGTGTCGGCGGGGCCGCCGTTGGTCGGATTGTATTTGAAGCCGCCGTCTTCCGGCGGATTGTGCGAAGGCGTGACGACAATGCCGTCGGCCAGACCGGTTTTGCGTCCGCGATTGTGAACAATAATGGCGCGCGAGATGACCGGCGTCGGCGTCACGCCGTCGTCGCTCTGGATGAAAGTCTCCACGTTGTTGGCCGCGAGAACCTCGAGCGCGGTGCGTTGGGCGGGAGCGGATAGCGCATGCGTGTCCTTGCCCATGTAAAGGGGGCCGGTGACGTTCTGGCCGCGGCGGTAGTCGCAAATGGCTTGCGTGATGGCGAGAACGTGCGCCTCGGTGAATGTTCCGTGCAGCGACGAGCCGCGATGTCCGCTCGTGCCGAAGCTGACCCCTTGATTCTGGTCGGCCAGATCAGGTCGCCGCTCGTAATACTCACGTTCGAGTCGGGTCAAATCCACCAGCATTTCCTTGGGAGCCGGTTTGCCTGCGAGCGGGGAAATCGCCATGTTATCTGTTGGTTTCTCGTTACTGGACATGGTTTGGCGTTCGCAATCTCCGTCGCATATTCAGCGATGGCTCGGTGGCTCGAGAAGTTTCCGGACGCCGCCACATGCAAAATCGCCTTTCTGTGGGCGGCGGCCGGGCCCAACGGTTTATTCGACCTCCACTTCGATGAGGTGCTCCTGGCGGTCGTCGTTCATTCGCAGTATTCCGTCCGGCTGATCCACTCCGTCCGCCGCCACGCGTTTAACGATTTTCCCGCCGCCGAAGTTGCGGAAGGTGATGTGGTAGAAGGTTTCGCGGTAGCGGTAGTGAATCTTAAGTGTTGGCCAATCTGCCGGGAGACACGGGGCAAAGCGCAGTTGATCCACTTCCAGATGGAGTCCGAGGAACGATTCCGTAATCAGGCGGTACATCCATCCGGCTGAGCCCGTGTACCAGGTCCACCCGCCGCGGCCGGCATGCTGGGGGTTCAAATAAACGTCAGCGGCGACCACATACGGTTCGACCTTGTATTTCTGGATAGCCGCTTCGCTATCGCCATGACGTATGGGGTTGATGAGCGTGAACAATTCCCATGCCCGCGCACCGTCGCCTGCGGCGGCGAATGCCATGACGGCCCAGATGGCGGCGTGCGTGTACTGGCCGCCGTTCTCGCGCACCCCGGGCACGTAGCCCTTGACGTAGCCGGGATCGAGTGGGGATTTATCAAACGGCGGATCGAACAACTGGATGACGCCGACGTCCCGTTTCACAAGCAAGCGGTCGACTGCCGCCATGGCGCGGCGCGCGCGGTCGGGGTCCGCCGCCCGCGAGAGCACGGACCAACTCTGGGGGAGGGAGTCGATCCGGCATTCGGGGTTCGATGCAGAGCCCAGCGGTTCTCCGCTGTCAAAGTAGGCACGGCGGTACCATTCGCCGTCCCACCCATGCTCCTCGATGTTCTGGCGGAGCTTCTGGGCTTCCGACGCGCACAGGTTGACAACCGTATCATCCTGGCGTCGCTTGGCCAGTTCTGCAAACTGCACGAGCACGTCGTACAGGAAAAAGGCAAGCCACACGCTTTCGCCCTTGCCGTGCTCGCCGACGAGATTCATGCCGTCGTTCCAGTCGCCGCATCCCATCAGCGGTAGCCCGTGCTCGCCGAAACGCAGGCCATGCTTGATGGCCCGGACGCAATGATCGTAGAGCGTGGCGGACTCGTCTGACCGGCCGGGCAGGTCGTAGTAGCTGTCCTCCTCCGGCTGCACGAGGCGTCCCTCCAAAAACTGGACCTTCTCGTCGAGTACGCCCGTGTCGCCGATCGCCGCGACGTAGCGGCACGTGGCGTAGGGAAGCCAAAGGAAATCGTCCGAGATCCGCGTGCGAATGCCGCGGCCCAGCGGCGGGTGCCACCAGTGCTGCACGTCCCCCTCGCGGAACTGGCGGGCGGCGCAACGCAGGAGTTGCCCGCGGAGGACCGCCGGTTGCGCATGCACCAGCGCCATCACGTCCTGGAGCTGGTCGCGGAAGCCGAAGGCCCCTCCGGATTGGTAGAACCCGCTGCGCCCCCAGACGCGCGAGGCGAGCGCTTGGTAGAGCAGCCAGCCGTTGGCCAGGAAGTTGACTGACGCATCGGGCGTCTCGACGTGTACCACGCCCAGCGTTCGGTTCCAGAAATTCCAGACGGATTCCAACGATGCGCGGGCCGGACCCACGCCGCGGAAGCGATTCACCAGGTTGCGGGTGTCGGCCAAGTCACGGCCGGTGCCAAAGGTGAAGGCGATCTCGCGCTCCTGTCCATCGGCCAGATCGATCGCCACTTGCATGGCAGCGCAAGGATCAATCCCCGCGCCAACGCGGCCGGACAGGCAAGCACGTGATAGGCAGGCCGGGTCGGCGGGGCTTCCGTTGCGGCCGAGGAATTCGCCACGGTCGCCGGTGACAGTCCGCTTTGATTCGCTCGAATCCAGGAACACGACGCGATTGGCGAACTCGCTGTTGTACGTATTGCGCGCCAGCAGCGCCCCGGTTTTCGGATCGACCTCCGTAACCACGTGGGGCGCGTGCGTTTCCCGCCGATCACCCAGGAGCAATTCAAAGAATCCCGTTACCGAGAGCCGTCGCGTTCTCCCTGAGGCGTTGCGCAACTTGAAGACAACGAATTTCACCGGTGCGTCGGTTGCGACGTAGAGGCGCATTTCCGTGGAAATGCCGCCCTCGGTGTACTCGAAGATGCTGTAGCCAAAACCGTGGCGGGTGGTGTACGGCATCGGTCCGCGTGCCGGCAGGGGGGAAGGGGACCAGAACCGCCCGCTGTCTTCGTCCCGGATATAGAAAGCTTCGCCGCTGAAGTCGCCGACGGGGTCGTTGTTCCAGGGAGTGAGCCGGAATAAATGTGCGTTTTCGCACCACGTGTAGGCGCCGCCGCTCTCACTCACGACGGTGCCGAACCACGGGTTGGCCAATACGTTCACCCAAGGCGCCGGCGTGGGGGATTCGGGCGTGGTGATAATGACGTACTCGTGCCCGTCGTGGGTGAAGCCGCCGGTTCCATTGAACGCTGCCAGGTCATGCTCCGGCATCTCCACGCCGATCGGAATTTCCGCCCGGCGGCCGCGAATGGGTCTGAACCTCGGCACGGGTATTTCCAGACCGGCGCGCCGTTCCATCTGCTCCGCGAGCGTGCCGGCCGTGTCGCTGACGATCACGCGGGCAACCGTCTGCATGAGCACCTTGTCTTCGTCCGAAATCTGTTCGAGGCGGCGAATAAATATCCCGCCCGGCTTGTCGAGCAGATTGGCCTCCGACCGCGAGGTAATCACTCCCGTGATCTGATCCTGCAGCAGTTGCCGGTATCCCGACTGATCTTCGTTCCAGATGACCAGGTCAACCGCCAATCCATGCACGCGCCAATAGGCATGAGCCTGCACGAGTTGACGAACCAGGTTGATCTGTGTTTGATCTCCGATGCGTAACAACACCACGGGCAAATCCCCGGAAATGCCGTAAGCCCAAAGCCCCGACTGCCCGCGCTGGTTCCGCGCAATCACGCTGCTGGACGCTCGCAACAAGGGGTTGGCGTAGAGGATGCTGCTGGCGAGTCTTCCGTAGAGTTGCGTGTCGGCTTCGGCCGCGTCGAGCTGTCGCAACACCACCTGGCTATGCGTCCAGGCGAGTTCAAAGACGCGGTCAGCCAAACGGCGGTCGTGGTATTTTTCCACCAGTCCCAGCGCGCCGTCGTACGTCTCGGCGGCGCCGGTCACGAGGTGCACCCGCACCGTCTCATCCGGTCCGACCATAACGGTGTTGCGTATGGCCACGATCGGGTCGAGTACGGGCCCTTCGCTGTCGGTCAGCGAGGAACGGTGCATGGCTGCCGGGTCTGCCGGTGTGCGTCCCCGGCCAACGAATTCGGCGCGGGCCGTTTCGTAAAAAGTGGGGGCGACGGCAGTGCCGTGGACGGTCATCAGGTGCAGCATCCACGGCGGCCGCTCTCCGGCGGAGCGCGGCCGGCGGGTGCAGAGGATCGCCTGCCGCTGACGAACGAGCTGCGTTTGAACGAACAGATTGCTGAACGCGGGGTGTGTCGCATCCGCCGCGGGCGGCGCCAGCACGACCTCGGCGTAGCTCGTTAACTCGATGGTGCGGGGATTTCGGCCACGGTTGGTGATGCTGATGCGGCGCAGCTCGATGTCGTCCTCGGGCGAAACGCTGATCTCCAGATGCGTGTCGATTTCCCCGTCGCGGCGCCGGAACTCCGCGCGCCCCTGCGAATAGATCGCCTCGTAGGAGGTGGGCCGCTTGGCCGTTGGCTGCTGCGCCGCCGACCAAAACTGTCCGGTCTTTACATCGCGGAGGTAGCAGAACGTGCCCCAGCAGTCGCGCGTGGAATCTTCCCTCCATCGCGTGACGGCCAGGTCGCGCCAGCGGCTGTAGCCGCCACCCGCTGCCGTGACCGCAACGTGATAGCGACCGTTGGAGAGCAGATGCACCTCGGGCACCGCCGTCTGGGGCGTGGTGAAGACGCGGAAGTTCGGCCCCACTTCACTCGATACGCCCGGTGCCTGGGAAACCTCGGCCGGGTGTGGGAAAATGAATGGCGCTTTGGGGACCCGCTCCTGCAGCAGCAGGTCCGTCGCCCGAAACGAGGGATCAGACTCGAAACGGCGCTGCATGGGCCGCTCGAGCAACAAATACGCCAACGAAAGCAACGCCATTCCCTGGTGGTGGGCCATATAGGCCCGCACCGTGGCGCTCTCTTGCCCGCGCGGCAGCCGCGCGGGGGCGTAATCCACCGCTTCATAGAAGCCATAGGCATTGAGACGACCTTCCCGTGCCAAACGGCGAAGGTTCGCGCAAGCCGGCTCTGGATCGACCATCAGCGCCATGGCGCCGGCGTACGGCGCGACAACCAGATCGTCGGCTAACCCCCGCTTGAACCCCAGGCCCGGAACGCCGAAGGCCCGATATTGATAGGTCAGTTGCGCGTCGATCTTGCTGTACCCGCACTCCGAGATACCCCACGGCACGCCGCGCTCGCGGCCGTACTCCATTTGCCGCCGCACCACGGCGCGATAGCTCTCGTCCAACAGGGTGTGCTCATAGGTGGGCATCACCAGCAGCGGCATGAGGTACTCGAACATCGAGCCGCTCCAGGAGAGCAGCGCCATTCCTCCGCCGGCGTTCGTCAGAGAACGCCCCAGGCTGAACCAGTGTTCCTGGGGGAGCTTCCCCTGCGCGATGGCGACAAAGCTTGCCAGCCGTGCTTCCGAGGCGAGAAGGTCGTAGAAGCCGCCGTCGAGGCGGCGGTCGGCGATGTTGTATCCGATGCTCAAGAGGTGGCGGTCCTTGTCGTAGAGGAATCCATAGTCGACGCTGGCCAACTCGCGGCAACGAACCGCCAGTTGCCGCAACTCCGAGACGCGTTTCGCCGCGATTTCGGAGGCCGCAAACACCGCGCTGCGCAGCGTTGCCAATCGGTCATTCACTCCGGCAACTCCAATCGCCGTGTCGATCGCGGGAAGCAACGTGGATTCCATTCGCGCCACCTCGGTGAGGGTCGGCACTTCGTCCAGTTGCCGCAGCACGTCGCCCAGGTCGCTGAACTGTGCCGGTTGGGTTTGGCGCGCCATCCCGACCCAGGGGGCCAATTGATTCAGATCTTCTAAGAAGAAATGGCATTGTCGCTCGACGGCCTGTTTCCACCACTTCAACTCACCGTCCGCGTCGGGTCCGATCGCCGACGTCAGGTCCGTGACTGCCGCAGCCAGTTGCCGCAAGAGCACTTGGGAATCCGACAAGGCGCGCGGCGGCGTCCGCATGTCGTCCCGCAATCGCTCCAAGGGGGCGATGAGTTTCGTCTGCGCCGCGGTAGCAGACGCGCGAGCGATTTCGAATAACAGGTCGAGCGTTGAACCCAATCCCGCGAAAATCGCGGTGGGGCGGAAGATCTTCTGCACGGCCAGTTCGTCCAGGCCCGCAGCCAAAGTGAGCAGATGTCCGGCGAGGTTTCCGCTGTCGACGGTCGAAACGTACAGGGGCCGAAGGGGTTCAAGCGTCCGCGTGTCGTACCAGTTGTAGAAATGCCCCCGGTAGCGCTGGAGCTTGTCCAGGGTGGCCAGCGTCCGCGTGGTTCGCTCGATCACCTCTGCGATGGGGATGAAGCCGAAGTCATATGCCGTCAGGTTCGCCAGGAGCGACATGCCGATGTTGGTGGGGGACGTTCGGTGCGCCAGCCCTTTCGGCGGATCCTCTTGAAAATTGTCCGGCGGAAGGTGGTGGTCTACAGGTCCGACGAACGCCTCGAAGAACCGCCATGTCCGCCGCGCCACCGTTCCCAGGAAGGCCAAATCCTCCGCCGATAGACGAGGCTGGCTTGGTTTGGCGATTTGGCTTAACCAGAATGCGATCGCCGGCGCTGCGAACCAGAGCGCGATGACAGGCGCGGCAACCACCAGCGCATCGGAGCGGAGGAGGCGAAGAGCCACTAAGCAAATTGCCGCCGTCAACGGCAGCACCCACATGGAAAAGTAGAATCCAAAGAGACTAGCAAATGCGCTGCGCTGCGCATCGCGGGCGGTGCGCCACTCTAACAATTTGCGGCCGGTGACCAGCAATCGCACGGCCGTGCGGCCGATCGCCTCAAGACTCACCATCGCGTCGTAAGGCAAACAAGCCAGGGCAAATCCCTGCTGCAACACCTGCCGGGTGACGGTATCTGCCACCATGCGCGCGTGGTAAATCACCGGGAGGTCCGCCGGTCGACGCTTCAGCTCCGCCGCGCCATTCAGAACCGCCGGAAGCAGCAAAATCGCGACCACCATCAGCGTGAAATACACCGCGGCGCCCGGCAGAAACCAACCGAGGATCAGCAGCGCGAGCAGCGCCCCCGGCATCAGGCTCCGACGAACGTTGTCCAGGATTTTCCATCGTGACAGCCCCGAGAGCGGATTGGGCACGCGCCGGGCATTGGCGCCGGGCACGCGCGGCAGCAGCCACGGCGTGATCTGCCAATCCCCGCGAATCCAACGGTAGCGCCGGCTTACATCCTCGGGGTAAGAGGAAGGGTATTCCTCGAACAGCAGGACATCGCTCACCAGCCCGGATCGCGCGTGTCCGCCTTCAAGCAGGTCGTGGCTGAGAACGCGGTTTTCAGGCAAACGCCCGCCGATCGCCTGCTGAAAGATGTCTACGTCATAAATCCCCTTGCCGATGAATGACCCTTCCTCGAAAACATCCTGGTAAACGTCGGAAACCATCCGAGTGTACGGGTCGATGCCTGGCTCCCCGGCGAAGAGCCGCGCAAATCGCGTGCGGTTGGCGCTGGGCATGCTGATGCCGACGCGCGGCTGCAGAATGCCGTATCCCTCGGTCACGCGACCGAGCTTCGGGTCATAGTGGGGGCGGTTCAGCGGGTGAGCGATGGTGCCGACAAGCTGCCAGGCCGAATCACGCGGGAGCTGCGTGTCGCTGTCGAGGGTGATCACGTATCGCACGCCTTCCAGGCGCTCGGCCGGGCCGACGATCGTGTCGAAGTGGCCGGCCTTCCCGCGTAACGCATCGTTGAAGTCTTCGAGTTTGCCTCGCTTTCGCTCCCAACCCATCCAAACGTTCTCTTTGGCGTTCCAACGTCGCCCTCGATGGAACAGGAAGAAGCGGCCGCCCTGGTATTTTGCGTTGAGGGCTTCTATGCCATCCCGAGCCCGTTGGAGCAACGCTTCGTCCCCGGCGGCTTTTTCTTCGGCGGCGTCGGGGAAGTCGCTCAGGAGGGCGAAGTAGAGGTTTTCGTCCCGGTTGGCGAGGAATCGCACTTCCAACGCCTCCACTAAATCGTCGATCTCCCGGCTATCTGTGATGATCGTCGGTACCGCTGCGATCGTGAGGTGTTCCGGCGGAATGCCGGTTGAAAAATCCATCCGCGGCAGGATTCGAGGCCGCACCAGCAGCATGACTCCCCAATTGATCAGCGCCACAGCCAACTGGCTTACGCAGACACAGAACAGAATCCCCAAAATCGCCAGGCCCCAATGCCCGAGGCCATGGCGTGCGGCCCACAGCAAGGCCAGTGCCGTCACCAACGCCGTCGTGAGGACGATGGACCCGATATAGATTGGCAGCGGGAATCGCCCGCCCAGCCAGCGCAAAGATGTGCCGAGCGTGGCCCGCAGGGCGGCCGCCCGCTCCAGCGTCCGCCGGCCCTGACCCACCAGAAAATACCCCACGTGAAACTTGCGACTTTCGCTTGGCCCGCCGTCCTCAAGGCCGCGGTCGGCGACGGTGAATTCGCGGGCCAACTCGACGGCCCGGCGCGCCACCTCGTCTTCCCCGATCGGACTGTGTCTGGCGATCTGCTCGACGGCATGGCGGTAGTAGTCGCGCGTGGCGAAGTCCATCGACGGGTACACCCCGGCCGGATCGGTGCGGAGGATATGCTCCACGCCGCTCATCGTCTCCACGAAGTCGCGCCACTCCATGGCGCCCAGGAACCGAAGGCTCCCGATGCTGTTGCCGATGGAGACCTGATCGGCCGCCTGGCTCTGGCTCGCCTGCTGGAAAATGGTTTCGATCGTCTGTCCCTGCTCAGCGACCCGGTGTTCCAACCACGTGATCGCGAAGATCAGGGCCGCCCCTTGCCCCTGCATGCGGCTGGCGAACTCGGCGATGAACGCAGTCGAGAGCGGCGGGTTCTCCTTCACCATGTCCGCCAGGACCAGCACTACCTGGGCCGGCGTCGTGGCCGCGACCTCCAGCATGCGGTCGATCCAGTGACCGGCCCGCTCGCGGTCCCGCCGCCCCTCGGCCACCCGGGCAACCACGCGCCGCAAATTCTCGAGCAATGCAAGTCGCAGCATGATCGGGATCGCCCACAGCTCGCCGAGCTGCAGGTGGGTGACGGATTGGTATGAAGCGACAAAGGCGCGGAGGTTCTCGGCGTCGACCCGGCCGTCGACGTGCGAGATCAGTTCCAGCGCAATGGCGTACACGCGCGGGTAGCCCGCGTACGGGCCGTTCCTCAACTGCGGCAGCTCCCGGCTGTAGCCCTGAGGCAGATGCCTGCGGGCCGTGCGAATTTGGTCCTCGATGAGGTGGTAGTTGTCGAGAAACCACTCGGCTGCCGGCGTGATGCGCCGGCCTCGCTTCACGGCGTCGCTCACCAGGCCGTACGCATCGCGCAGCAGCGCCTCATTCGCGGAAAGGCGGGGGAGGAGATGATCGGGACCGCGGCTGCGGCCGACCGTCACCTCGTGCCGACCGGCCAGAGTCTTCGCATGGCGATCCAACTGATCGACGCTGTAGAGCTCATCGCGGAGGGGCTGCTCGTCCGATTGGGAGGACCACCCCCGATTCCCGTCCAGCGACAGGCGCCACCGTTTGAAGGGGTTCAATCTTCGCTTGACTCTCGGAAGGTCAAACAGCAACTCGGGTGTACTCCATTTCGCTCAACTGGGGGCATCTTCGCCTCATTCATTTCCGGGACAAGAACGGCGTTCCTGCCCGGAAGCGAACCGCGAATGGCTCAGCCACGAAACCGAACCATAGATTACCCGGCCCAGCAACGTATGAGTAGGAAGAATAAGTCTTTGCGCGGATGAAACTGCAACCAGTCACCGCCGTGACCTCGCGGGGCGATCCATCGCATTTGCTTGTTGCCGCCAGCGTCGCGCCAATCGCATGGCGCAGGCCCGCGTTATGGCGGCGGCATATTTCCGGTGAATGGCCCATAAGACTACTGATTTTGTGCGGCGATTCGCCCTTCATGGCCAGTTGTGACCCGAACGCGTGCCGGCAGTCCAGGCAGCCCCACGGCAGACGTGCTGCGCGATTGCGAAATCGTGGCAAATCTCTGCGCAGGCGGCGCTTGTCGCGAAAAAATAGGCTTGTGGAAATAACGACGTTATGGCCCGGCGCTAGGAACGAACTGAGAATTGGGCGATGTCCCGCGATATTTCGCGTAAGGTCGGGCGTGACGTGGGCTTGGACGCTACTCTCGCGAGGAAACCTTCACTTCCGTGACGCCAATAGGGGTTCTGGTTTTTGGCTCCAATGGTTTGAAGATTTGCGGGGTTCAAGAGCTCACGGGTTCCAGGGTTGAAGGGCTTGAGGGCCGCGCATCGGCCCTCTTAAATCGGCTTGACGGGCTGAATTTGGGCTTTGAATGGGCCACGGATGGAAATCAGATGGACCCTTTGAGTTTTCCCGTCATGCTTGCCCTTCTATGGCCGCCGCCATGTCTCGCACGATGCCGAAGGCATCGGTGAGGCTAAACGCATCAAAGTTTCGCCGACGCAAGACGGGCCTCAGTTGCGTGTCGAGTTGCGCCCGCAAGGCCGCCAGTCTGTCCGTGCCGATGTTGACAGCGTCGTTTCCTGGCACAGCCAGTTTCTGCCGCACCAGCCCAACCAATTCGGCATCGCCTGGGACGAGTCCTTGGTTCGTCACCGCGTAGTGGATGTCATAGAAGTCCCGGATGGCCACTTCGCGGCGGGTCAGCGCCGCACGGAATTTCTCGGCCATGGCCTCGATCTTCGAGATGCACCGCACGGGCACTGGCGGCACCGCCGGATTGCCGGAGACGGGATCTAATAGGATCGTCTTCGCTGCTGCCACGATGTGCGGCGTCAGCAGGGGTTCCCGCAGGCTTACCTCGATCTTTATCGTATCCGTCTGGTTGCTCATCGCCGAGGCGTAACCGAGGGTTCCGATGTACTGGGTAGAGTTGTTGCGCCCGACCAGCGGCTCTTCCCAGTTGAACGAGGGCAGCAGGTTCACGGCCGCCGCAATCCCCGCCTTGACCTGCGCTGCCAGCCGGCTGCGCTAGGATCGCGTCGCGTTCACTGCCGTCGGAACAGCGAAATCCAGGTCTTCACTCAAGCGATAGAGGTCAGCGTGAACTTTTGCAAAGCAGGTTCCGCCCTTGAAGACTATCGTCTCGGAGAGGCTACCAACCAGGTGCGCCAGTAGCAGCGTGCACTGGTAGTCCTTCTCGATCAGCCGGGAAGGGAACGCCGTCTGCGCGGCAGTGTACGTCACTGCGGCGCGGAACAGCGCCGCATCCTCGTGCGGCCAGATCATAGGCGGCTCAGTATTGCCCATTGCGTACCACTCCCCATCGTCGGTTGATGGTCCCGCGGCTGGGCCGGTTAGGGACCCACGCGATCAGGCTCTTGGACGATTTCAGTGCCCGCTGGAGTTTTTTCATTAGCTTCTCCTCCGCGCCCAATTGCTCCAGCAGCGCGCCGATCCGCCGGATCGTCCCCTGGTTGCCGTAGCGGATCGTGCTGGTTACCAATTCCGCCTGGGTTACCCGCTTGGCGGCCAGTTCGTCGCGAATCCACGCGTACGCCCGAGGCAGGCTGTTGAAGCGCGACCAGTCGTAAACTGCGTCTACAAGCGTCCGCACTCGCGACGAGTAGACGGCCTTGACTTGCGGCGTCGCCGCCTCCTCCGTACCGCCTAGGCGTTCGTCGGACACCTCGATCAGCGTCAGCGCGACGGTGCCGATGGTGCGCTCACCGGACAGGCGGTTGTTGTATGCGTACACACGGGTTGGGATCTGCTCATCGAAGCCGTAGCGGTTGAAGGCGTTGGGGCCGCAGATCTGATAGCGCCCCTCCTGATCTTCCATCAGCGTATTCAGCGCCAGGGCTTCGTCCGGAGTCCACTTGCCACCTAGCGGCAGTTGCGGAGGCACCAAGTAAAGGCCCCGGCGGACCTGCGCAATAAGCCCGGAGCGGGCCATTCGGCCAAGCAACTCCCGTTCCTGCTTGGCCGTAATGCCCAGCGGCGCGGCCAGTTGTGCCGTCCGCACCGTTTGCAGCTTGCGCATCTGGACGTAGGCGAAGAACAAGGTCTCAAGCTGTCCCAGCGACTTTTGCATGTCTATATTCTATTTCTCTCTAGTTGCTTGGCAAGCAATTTGAGGGAAATAGACTAGAGTAACGCTTGACGGGTCGAATTTGGGCCTTAGAATGGGTCACGGATGGGGCTTTGTATTCTGCCGTGCTGATCCTCGGGTTGGGAATTGGGTCGTCGTCGGTGAGGGCTGGACTGGTGCGCGACGGGAAAATTTTGGGCCGGGTGTGGTGGGGAGGGGATACACCGACGCAGCAATTTTTCTAGCTACGACCCCCGTTTCATGTCCCCGCGCGGAGACTCTGGACTTACGACGACCACAACAAGATTCGAACCCGATGTTACTACGTAATCCAACTCTGGACACCCCGCTTATTCCACGGTGAAATTGCTTGTGATGAGGAAGTCGCGGATCGCGATGAGCTGTTAAGAGAACGTTTGGCGCATAAGGTAAGGGAAAGGTGCGTGGAGGCTGATTTTGGAGGGAATGGATATGATCGATCCACCAAGAGGTGAAGTATCTTGCGATAAGGGCGGACGTAAGGCCGAAACGGCTGAATCTCGTGAGCAATGCCGCGTTTGCGGAAGGCCAATTCTGACCGGCGTGCCAAAGTGCCCTTCGTGTGGCTGCCCAGTCGGCGACAGCGAACCTCTCCAAGGCGTGCAGGGAAGATCCCCAAATAATTCCCCCGAAGCCTTAAAACCTACCGGTGCGCGGCAAGCCAGGGCTGCGAAGAAGTGGCTGATCGCTGGTGGCTTAACGATAGCTGCGGCGGTTGCCTTGCAGTCGCTCGGGTTTCTGCTTTGGGACGGGGACACGCAAATTCTCCTTTGCATTCCAGCCGGCCTTATTGCCTTCTGCGGGGCCTTAATAATCTTGAATGGAACAGCAATCAGGAGGGGTCGCAATTTGTGCCCCGGCTGTGGCAGCGAAGCCACAATCCCCGTCGACGGCACTCTGCCCACCATCGTGCACGACCGGGCATGCGTTTGTGGTGCAAAATGGAGCCCTGCAGTACCTCGCTGGGGGGGCGTTTTGTATATTATTCTCGGGAGTGTGCTACTGAGCATCGACTTCCTTGGCTTGTACGCCGTGCTTTTTCCACGCGCCCTACCTCCGGGACATTATGTTTGGTTCGTATTCGTGCCAGCTGTCCTCGGAGCCCCCTGGTTGTTTTATTCCGGTCTGCGCATCCTTTTCGGGAAGCGCGGCCGGCTTCGGATCCACAAAGGAACTAACACGCATGCGCCCGCGGTCTTGGCATGGACCTCCGCGAAGGATCTCGCGTTCTTCGTTGCGAAAGAAAAGAACTTGTACGGGCATCTCGTTCTGACGGCTGAATCTCTGCGGTACACATCCGACGACCTGCAAAAGACTCTCTTCACAGTGGCTCCGAAGGACTCTCCATCACTTCGGCTACGCGGCAAGAGACTCGCCATCACTTATTCTTTGCAGAAAGGAACAAGCGCAGTACAAAAGTACAAACTCACGGACTCCGCTACGCGACAACAGTTCTGTGAGGCGCTTGCCAAATGGGCGCGGGAGTACGCCGTACGGGTCGATGCTTGAAACGTCAGAGAAGTTCCGTGTGCAACGAAATCTTCGACAGCGCCGGCCGCGTCGCGCCCGTGGTCACCTAGAGCGACGTGCAGGGCGGCTTCACCCGGGCCGGCAACATCAACGCCAATCCGCGGTTCGTCGGCGCCACGAATTTCGAGCTTCGGCCCAGCCCGCCCTCGCGGCGATTCCCCCAGGCGTCACCACCGACCTGGCGTGCGATCCGCGCACATACCACTCCACCTTGGACATGGGCGCCTATGAGACCCGGTTCGGGTTCGGCTTCTCTGACTCCGTCAACGGCCAGGCTTCAGGCGGCTCGGCATAACCCGCGCCGAATGACGTGGTGATCTCCAATGTCGCCAGCGCTGCGGCGGCCCCGGCCGCCAGCCGAACCATCAAGACCAGCCCCAAGCCCGATTTGTTCCGCGACGTTGCCATCGAGCCAAGGATTCCATCGTCGATATTAGACGAGCCGACAGGCTATGACGCCGATGCGGCGATCACCAATGCATTGGCGCGTAGGCATCCGGCAACCCTGTGGTGAGGATGGGACCTCAGGGTACGGGGGTGGGAAGCCAAATCGCCGGGGGGCGGGGGAATTAGGACCGCCCTGCGCGAGGAAGTTGAGTAGGAGAAAGGAGAGAGTAGAGGGACAACCGAGGATTACGGGGGGACGCTGCACGAGAAAGTAGTGAGTAGAAAGTAGACCGCGGTGGCCCGGTCGGCTTGGGACGCCGATTGAGCCGAGCACACGCTTTTGCTCTACTTTCTCCTTTCTCCTCTCTACCCGCTCTATTGAAAAAGCCGCCCCAGGTGGGCGGCTTTTTCAATAGCGGGGGGAGGATTCGAACCTCCGACCTCCGGGTTATGAGCCCGACGAGCTACCAGGCTGCTCTACCCCGCGATCTTGTTCAATTCATTGTAGAGCCTTGCTTTGTATCGTCAAGAAATAACCGGCCACTTTGGGCCGATTTTCGCGGGAAATTGCCGGCTTCAGACCTGACTTTACATCAATCGCGGCCGCTCGTATAGTCGATCTTCCGAATCCGCAGGCGATGGCGCGGCCCCTGTCTGATGGAGCTTTTCATGTCACAATCCGATGCGCAATCCGTGCCTAACCCCAACAGCGAAAGCTTCTTGCCGCAATCCACGGTCCTCATCGTGGATGATAATGCGCAGAATGTCGAGCTTTTACAGGCATTTCTGGAAAGTCTGCCCGTAAAGATCGTCACCGCGGCCGACGGGGTCGACGCCCTGGAAAAAATCGGTCAGTACAATCCGGACCTGATCCTTCTAGACATCATGATGCCGCGGATGAGCGGGTTCCAGGTCTGCAAACGCATCAAGAGCGATCCGAAGACCAAGGACATCCAGGTGCTGATGGTTACGGCGCTGAACGAGCTGGGGGACATCGAACAGGCCACGGAGTGCGGGACGGACGATTTTGTCAGCAAGCCGGTCAACAAATTCGAGCTTTTGACGCGGGTGCGGAGTTTGCTTCGCGTTCGGCATCTCAAGGGGGAGCTGGAACGGGCGCTGACCTATCTCAACGAAATCGAACAGGACGAGGAGGCCAAGTGAGCGTAGGAGGCGCGCGGTTCTTGGCGGCTCTGGTTGCGCTGTTGTGTTATCCGGTGATCGCTGCGGCCCAAGAGCCGGCCACGCAGCCGGCCGCGGAACTGTTGCAGAGCACGTCCAGTATGCCCGGCTACGGCGCCGAGGCGTATCGGATCGTCAGCGGCGCCGATGAGATCGTCGCGGTGCTGAAAAACGGCGCGACGGTGATTTGCCAGCGTGTTGCCTCGCCGGTGGCATCCGTGCGCGGGTACGCCTGCACCGGCGGCGTTTATGAAGGCCGCTGGCTGGGCGGGGGCCTGAGCCACCTGCTGGAGCACCTGGTCGCCGGCGGCAGCAGCCAGCGCCGCAGCGAGGCCGAGAACCGCGCCCTTCTGCAAGAAATCGGCAACGATTCCAACGCCTACACCTCTTACGATCACACCGCTTTTTTCGTCAACACGACTGCGCAGCACTTTGCCCAGGCGGTGGACCTGGTGACGGGCTGGATGCTGGGGGCAAGGATCACCCAAGCTGAATATCTCCGCGAACACCAGGTCGTGCAGCGCGAGCTGGAACGCAACAAGGGCGATCCCGACAGAGTCTTTTGGCTTTTGACGCAGCGCAACCGGTATCAGGTCAGTCCGGCCGGCGTGCCCGTGATCGGGTATCAGGAAGTCATTCAAGGTCTGAGCCGCGACGACGTGTACAGCTATTACCAGGAGGCGTACCAGCCGAACAACATGGTGTTTTCGGTGGCGGCGGATTTGGACCCGGAGCAGATGTTGGCGGTGGTGCAGCGGAACCTCGCCGATGCCGCGCCCGGGCGCGTGTTTGGGCGCAACATTGCCGATGAGCCGCCGGTGCCGGCCCCCCGCACGGTGGTGGCGACGTTTCCCAAGCTCGGTCAGGCCCGGCTGGACTTGACGTTTCCATCGGTAAAACAGAGCGATCCTTCGATGTACGCCTTGGATTTGCTGGCGCAGATTCTGGGCGGCGGGGAAAGCTCCATTCTGGTCGAGGACCTTCGCGACCGGCAGCAGCTTTGCAGCGGCATCTCTTGCGTGGATGACACGCCGCCTTACGTCGAGGGGTCGTTCCACGTCCAGTTGCAGCTTGATGCCCAGAAGATTTCCGCGGCGACCAAGGCGGTCCTGGCCGACGTTGAGAAGATCAAATCCAACGGCGTGGATGAAGACCGCCTGCAGCGGGCCAAGACGCGGATGAGGGTTGATCGGCTCAGGTCGATGCAGAAATCGGAGGACGTCGCGGCGTCGGCGGCCCTGGATTTCATGAGCACCGGCGACGTTCACTTCAGCGATCACTACGTGCAGCGCATCGGACAGTTGACGGCGCAGGACGTTCAGGCCGCTGCCCGCCGGTATCTGGATTCGGGCAAGTTGCTGACCACCGCGCTGTTGCCGCGCGAAGCCGTCGGCGCCGCCGGCTGGCCCAAGGCGGAGGATCTGCTTGGGGCGTCACCGGCGACCCAGCCGGCCGCTCAGCAGGGGGCGAGCTCCGAAATCACGCGGCGCGTGCTGGGCAACGGCCTGGTCGTTTTGCACCAGCGGATCACCACCGCGCCGCTGGTGGCGATCAACATGTATGCCCTGGGCGGCATGACGGCCGAGGATGCCAAGACCAACGGCTTGGGAAACCTGGCGATGATGCTGCCGCGACGCGGCACCGACACCCGTTCCGCCGAGCAGATCGCCGATTTCTTCGACCGCACCGGCGGCGAGCTGACCACCGCCTGCGGCAACAATACCTGGTACTGGACCGTTAGCTGCACCGCCGACCAGTTCGAGCCCACGATGGAGGTGTACGGCGACCTGGTCAATCATCCCGTTTTTGCGGCGGCGCAGGTGGAGCAGATGAAGACCCGCGTGTTGGCTGAGATTGAAGGCAAGGATGCCGCCTGGGACCGCCAGGCGTTCCGGTACTTCAACAAGCAGTTTTTCGGTCCGCGGCAATCGCCGTATCAGTTTGAAGCGGTGGGGACCGAGCGGAACCTGGCTGCTTTCAGCCCCGCTGACGCGAGAATGTGGTACACGGACAAAATCCTGACCGCGCCGCGAGTGCTGGCGATTTTCGGCGACGTGGATGCGGACACCGCCTTCGCCGCCGCCGAAAAGTGCTTCGGCCAGACGCCCAAGCTTCCCGCCCCGGCGCCGGCGGCGGCGCCGCCGGAACCTTCCGCCTCCGTTGCATCCCCGGGCATCGACGTCCAGCGCGTCGAGGTGCAGAAGACCGACCAGGATGTCGCGGCCGTCGTCGTGGGGTTTGCTTCCGACAGCGTGATCGGCGAGCCGGACGAATCGGCTTTGATCGTGTCGCAATGCCTGACGGGAGGGTACGGATATCCGACCGGCTACATTTTCGAGATTTTGCGCGGCCGGGGTTTGGTGTACGAGGCGGGGACGTTCAATTTCCCGGGCCGGGCGGCATCCTTGCCCGGCGTGTTCGCGGCCTACGCGGCCTGCGATCCCAAAAACGTCGACCAAGTCATCGACGTGATCCTGGAAAACGTCGCCCGCTTGCAAGGCACCGAGCAGGACATTCAGCCCCAATGGTTCGACCGCTGCAAGGATGTGATCACCACCACAGAAGCGTTGCAGACCCAAACGCCGCAGGAGCAGGCTTCGCTGGCCGCGGTCGATGAGCTGTTGGGCGTGGGGTACAACCACCCCGCGGGCTTTGCCCAGCGAATTAGCGCGGTAAAATTGCCGATGATTCAGGCGTTGAGTCGGTCGCGCCTGCGCCGTTGTGTCGTGACGATCTGCACGCCCGCGCCGCAGTTGGTGAAGACGGCGGCGGGTGGGCGGACGTACAGCACCTTTCCGCCGGTCGATCTGACGCCGCGCGGGGTACAGCATGATGTGGGGCACAAATGAACGTATGTGATCACAACACGCCCATCAGCCGTTTCCTGGAGGCCGCGGCGTCCAGGCAGGCCACGCCCGGCGGGGGAAGCGTGGCGGCGCTGGCCGGAGCCTTGGCCGCGGCCATGGGCGAAATGGCCGTCAATTACACCGTCGGCAAAAAGGGGGCCGAGGCGCACGCCGATGTCCTCCAAGCCGCTTTGGGCGAATATCACCGCGCCCGGCTGCTGCTGATCGGGCTGATGCAGGAAGATCAGGCGGCGTACGAGGCGCTGACCGCCGCGAAAAAAATGCCCGAGTCCGCCGAGAAAAAGGAGGCCATGGACATCGCCCTGCTGGCGTGCATCCGCATTCCGCAGTCGATCGCCGCCACCGCCATGGCGATCCTCGATCTGGCCGACCGCTTGGTCAACGTCGCCAATCGGCATCTCCTGTCGGACCTGGCGGTGTGCGCGGAACTGGCCATGGCCACGCTGCGCTGCGCCATCTACAATGTCCGCGTGAATCTTCCGGACGTTTCTGAAGCCGCCGAACGCCGGCTCATCGAGGCGACCAACGAGCAGTTGCTGTCGCGGGCCACCGCGGCGATCCAGCGCACCATCCCCTCCATCTGGAAACGCATCAATGAATGAGCGTGGCGGCGACCACTCGCTGGACGCGACTTCCGCGGCGCGGGCATCGCGGCCGTTTCTCAGCGTGCTGTTCGCCTGCTGCTGGGTGTATCAGCGGATTTATCGCAATGCCGACGGCACGGCGTATTTCGGCCAATGCCCGCGCTGCGGGAAATCGGTGCGATTCGAGGTCGGCCCGGGCGGAACCGACGTCCGTCAGTTTGTCGTCCACTAAAAACCCGGTTACGATCCGTGGCGTGCCAATGGAGCCGCGTCCCGACCTGTCGCGACGCGCGTGGTAAACACGGAGGTGGGTCATGAGCGCCGCGGCGCCGCAGCAACCGGTCGGATCAGCCGGATACGCCCTGGCCAAGGCGCAGGGCAAATGCCATCTGTGCAACCGGCAAATCCTCCCCGGCGAAAAACTCTTTGCCGCCCTGCGCGAAACCCCCGCTACACTGGAGCGACTGGATATTTGCCCGGCCTGCCGGGACCAATTCGACCGCAGCGGCCTACTGGGGTTCTGGCAGACCACGATGCCCCAGCCGACGGCCAAGAAACCGATCTTTGTCGATGATGACCTGCTGTGCGACTTGTTCGAGCGCCTGTCGGAGGCGGCGGAGCCGGCCAAGATCCATTTCCGCTTCGTCCTGGGGTTGATCCTGATGCGCAAACGGCGGATCGTCTACGAGTCCAGCCGCGTGCAGGACGGCAGGGAAATCTGGTGCGTGCGCCTCAAGGGACGCCAGGACACGCTGGACCTGGTCGATCCCAAGCTCAACGAGCAGCAGGTGGCCGGGGTCAGCTCGCAACTGGGTGAAATCCTCAGCGGGGAATTATGATCAGACCCGGGTTTCTGAGAAGGATCGGATGCCTGGCCCTGGCCTGGTCGCTGGCGGGCTGCCAATCATCGGCGCCGCCGCCCAAGGGGTATTTCGGACCCACGCTGAGCATCGACAGGCTCATCGACGCCGTCAATCGCAACAACTCACAGCTTGCCACGCTCTGGGCGCATCACGATTTTGAAGCCACCGTGGTCGATCCCAAAACCCACAAGTCGAGATTTGTCAACGGCTACGGAACGCTGCTGTATCAACACCCGATGTCGATGCGTCTTGTGGCCAAGAAGGAAGTGACCGATCTATTCGACATGGGTTCGGACGGGAAGAACTATTGGCTTCGTCTGGTGCCGGACCAGGACACCTTTTGGTGGGGCAGTCTTTCCGAGCTCGACAGCGCCACGACCGAGCAGATTCCCATCCGGCCGGATCTGATCATCGAGGTTCTGGGCATTCGTCCGATCAGTAGTTCGCTGATGCAAGCCCCCGTGCCGGTGCTGCGCTTCAACCATGACGCCGACGCCTACATGCTCGTCTGGCAAGTTCCGCGCGGCGACCATTGGATGGCGCAAAAGGAGATCTGGTACGACCGAGCGACGCTGCATCCGACTCTGATTCTGCTGTTTGACCAGGACGGCCGCGTGGTGTTGCGGGCCTGGCTCAGCGCCTTCAAGCCGGTGCGCATCGCAGACGTTCCGGAGGAACAGTGGCCCGCGGTCGCGACGCATTACCGATTGTTCTTTCCCCAGACGGGCACGAAGATGTCCTTCAGCCTCAGCGACGTCAGCCGCAGCCACGGCGGATTCCCCAAGGCGATCAGCTTCCGCATGCCCGACGTCGCCAAGCTCGCCGATTCGGGCGTGAAAGTCATCCACATCGATGAGACCAGTGGTTCATAGTTTTTTGGCGTGGCTGATCGCCGCGACGTGGGGCTGGCTTGGCGTGTCCGCCGCGCCGGCGGCGCCCGCTTCGCAGCCGAGCTCCTCCGCGCCCCCCCAGCGCGATCTGCTGGCCCAATGCGGCGACAATCGCTTCTGGATCGCCCACGTGATCCCCGCCGGTACAGCCGGCATCAATTACGACCGCACCGACCTGAACTGGCGCGACGACATCGGCGGAAGCTGGCGATCCTTGCCGACGATCTCGGCCCGAGTGGACAGCATGACCAGCGACGGCAACGAACTGCTGCTGGCCCTGCACAGCGGGCAATGGATGATCGCCGATGACAGCACCATTCGTCTGGGTTCGCCGCCACCCCACAATGCCAGGATGATCGCCCTGGCCAGCGAGCGGACCATCGTGTGGGCGATTGTTGAAGAGTCCGTCCCGGCCGGCGGGCCGCCCACGCGCCCGCTTTCGCCACCCACGACGCGTGCGGCGGTCAGCGTTGACATTCCCTCCATCGGCCCGCTGCCGCACCAACTAACCGCCTATCGCCTCAGCCTCGGCAAGTGGATCGACCCACAGCCCCTGCCCCCGGGCTTGACCGACCAGTCCCTGCTGTCGATGGCCGTGATCGACGGGCGACCGCTGCTCGGTTGGAAGGATGCCGAAGGGACCGTGTTCATCACCCGCTTGACGGAGAGCCGCGGCTGGTCGGCGCCTCTGACGAGGAGCGCGCCCGCCACCGCCGATTTCAAACTCCTGATCGCTCAGGATCAACCGGTGCTCTGGACCTCGGCGCCGGGCAGAGCGGGCCAACTTTGTTTTGGCGGCGATTTTTCGCGCGTGGTGCCGCTGACGATTTCCGGCGCGGCGCCGCCGGCGGATGCGCCGAAGACGTTCGTGCTGGCGTTCGGGTATTTCCGCTGGCTGGCCTTCGCGAACGATCAATTGTTCGAGCAGCGCTACGAGCTGGACGGCCGGCCACATGACCGGATGACCGCCATCGGCGGCGGGGCATCGGTGACCGTGCCGCTGCGGCGGTACGCGACGGCGTCGATCATCGTGGTGCTGATCGCCGCCATCGCCGCGATCGCCCAGCGGCGCGCTGGCGCGAGGCAGGGGCCGCGCGGCTCGCCGGGCCGACTCCGGATCGCTCCGCTGGGCGTGCGCGCGGCCGCCGGACTGGTGGATCTGGTTCCCGCCCTGACCACCCTGGGCGCCGCCCCGCGCACCGTCGCCGACGCCTCCGTCGTTGATCCGGCTACCTTGCTCAACATCGCCGCCCTGGCCGCGGTCACTTACGTCGCGCACACTCTGATCGCCGAGATGATCTGCGGCCAAACCATCGGCAAGATGATGTTCGGCCTGCGCGTGCTCGCCGCCAACGGGCGCAGGGCCCGCCCGGTGTCCTTGGCGATCCGAAATCTGCTGAGGATTGTCGAGCTGTGCCTGATCGTTCCGCTGTTTTGGACGCTGCTTTCTCCGCGGCGACAGCGACTGGGCGACCTGATGGCCAACACCATCGTCACCGCGGATGAACCCGAATCACCGTCCGATCAGCAGGCATGACAAAAGAGGGGCGGGAGCTCTTCCTTGCTTCACAGCGAGCAGGCGATGATGGGCTGCTGCTCATCGGCGCTGTGGATCCAGCGACGGCCGTCCAGTTCGATCAAATCCATGGCGGCCTTGGGGCCCCACGTGTCCGGCGCGTACGGCTGGGGCGGCGCGGGGCTGCGCTGCCAGGCCTGCTCGAAGGGATCGATCACCTGCCAGGCCGCCTCTGCTTCGTCGCCGCGGATGAACAGCGTCTGATCCCCGAGCAGGGCATCGTACAACAGGCGCTCGTACGCTTCGGGCGGCTCGGCGTGAAAGGCGGTGCGATACAGAAAATCCAGCGCCACCGGCTTGATGGTCATCGTGCCGCCCGGCACCTTGCCGTTGAGTCGCCAACTGATCCCCTCGTCCGGCTGCACGCGGATGATCAGATCGTTGGGATACACCGGCGATTCGGATTGCTTCTGAAAGAGCGTCAGCGGCGGCGAGCGGAAGCGGACCATCACCTCGCTGAGTTTTTGCGGCATGCACTTTCCGGTCCGCAGGTAAAACGGCGTGCCGCTCCAGCGCCAGTTGTCGATGAACAGCTTGACCGCCGCGAAGGTTTCCGTTTTCGATCCCGGCGCCACGCCGGGGACCCTCAGGTATCCCGGCGTGGATGGGCGGGCCGAGTTGTGCTTGTACTGCCCCGGCCCGTACTGGCCGCGCACCGCATACGCGTCCACCGGCCCGCGGCCCAGCGGGCGGATCGACTTGTACACCTTCACCTTCTCGTCTCGAATGCTCGTCGCATCCAGCGCCGCCGGCGGCTCCATCGCCACCAACGCCATCAGTTGAAACATGTGGTTCTGGATCATGTCGCGCACGGCGCCGGCCTTGTCGTAATATCCGGCGCGGTCGTCGGCGCTGAGCGTTTCGGCCACCGTGACCTGGACGTGATCGATGTACTTGTAATTCCAGATCGGCTCGAAGATCGAGTTGGCAAACCGCATGACCATCAGGTTCTGAACCGTTTCCTTGCCCAGGTAATGGTCGATGCGGAAGACCTGTCTTTCATCCCAGTAAGCGTGCAGGACGTTGTTGAGGTGCTCGGCGCTGAGCAGGTCGCGGCCAAAGGGCTTTTCGACGATGATGCGCTGCCAGCCGTCGGGGTTGTCGGCGCCTTTTTGCTGTTGCTGCTCGCCCAGACGGCAGATGATCCCCTCGAACGCGTCCGGCGGGGTGGAGAGGTAGAAAAGCCGGTTGCCGTCCGTCTCGTGCGTCCGGTCCAGCTCCTTGAGCTTGGCTGCCAGGCGAGCGTGGTCCTGCGGCGAATCGTACGACCCGGCCACATAATAGATGTTCTGTTCCATCCGCTGCCAGACGGACGGGTCAATGGGCTGGCGGCGGGCGTGCTTCTGGATCGCCTCGTAGCAATCCTTGCGGTACTGCTGATCGTCCAGCGCCGTGCCGTCTTTCTTCTGCGTCGAGCGCGCGTATCCCACCAGGACGAAGCGGTCGCTCACCAACCGCTCGCGGCACATTTCGTAAATCGCCGGAATCAGCTTGAGCTGCGCCAGATCGCCGCTGGCGCCGAAAATCACCATCGCGCAGGGAACCGACTTGGGCATGCTCGCAACCTCGTTTTGGAAGTCGCGCCTACACTAACCGAAGCGGCTTGGCGCCGCGACAGGATGCAATCACTTCGACTACAATTCGGCCTATGCGCGATCCCCGTTTGTCCAAACTTGCCGAGGTCCTGGTCTGGTACAGCGTTGGCGTACAAAAAGATCAGATTGTCCGGATTCACGGTCCGAGCCTGGCGGCGCCTCTGGTCTGCGAAATCTATCGCCAGGTGGTCCTGGCCGGCGGGCATCCGCTGGTCCGCGTCGCTCCGGAAGACTTGACGGAGATCTTCTTCAAGACCGCCTCCGACGAGCAGCTCCAATACCTCAATCCGCTGGACAAGGTGGAGATGGAAACCGTTGACTGTTCCATCGGCATCTGGGCGGACGAAAACACCAAATCGCTGACGCACTGCGATTCCAAGCGCATGGCCAAGAGGAGCGCCGCCCGCCAGCCGATTTTTGACATCTTCATGCGCCGCGCTGCCGAGGGAAAGCTCAAATGGACCGGCACGCAGTTCCCCTGCCAGGCCAGCGCCCAGGATGCGGAGATGTCCCTGTCGGAATACGAGGATTTCGTGTTCGGCGCCGGTCTGCTGGACAAGCCCGACCCGGTCGCCGCGTGGAAAGAAGTTTCCCAGCGTCAGCAGCGGCTGGTGGATTTCTTGTCGGGCAAAGCGGACTACCGCGTCGTGGCCGCCAACGGCACCGACCTGCGCCTCTCCGTGGCCGGCATGAAATGGATCAACTGCGACGGCCACGAAAATTTCCCCGACGGCGAGGTCTTCACCGGCCCGGTGCTGGACAGCGCCAGCGGCGTGGTGGCGTTCAGCTTTCCCGCCGTGCATCACGGCCGCGAAGTCGACGGCGTGCGCCTGAGCTTCAAAAACGGCAAAGTCGTCGACGCCTCCGCCGCCAAGGGTCAGGATTTTTTGTTTTCCATGCTCGACATGGACGGCGGCAGCCGGTTGCTCGGCGAATGCGCCATCGGCTGCAACTACAAGATCACCCGCTACACGCGAAACACCTTGTTCGACGAGAAAATCGGCGGCACGGTGCACTTCGCCCTGGGCGCCGGCTTTCCCGAAACCGGCAACCACAATCAGAGCGGCCTGCACTGGGATATGGTCGTCGATCTCCGCGCGGGCGGACACGTCGAGATCGACGGCATGAAATTCAGCGAGAACGGCAAATTCACGCGCGAGGACTTTCCGGGGGAACGCTGAAACCGATCCCACGGGGGCGCGAGCGACGGCTGGACGTGATCTTTGTGGAATGGCCGCTGTGATTAGGCCACGGCGGCGACGACCTTTCGGGCCGCGTCGGTCAGGTCCGTCGCCGTCTGCAGCGTCGGCATTTCGCCGCGGGCTGAGGCCAGGATCTTGCGCGCCTGCTCGACGTTGGTTCCTTCCAGGCGCACCACCACGGGAATGTTGAATGCGACCTCGCGGCCGGCCTGCACCAGGGCCTCGGCGATCAGGTCACACTTGGCGATCCCGCCGAAAATGTTCACCAGAATTCCCTTCACGCGCGGGTCGGACAGAATGATGCGAAATGCCTCGATGGCGCCTTCGGCGGTGACGCTGCCGCCGACGTCCAGAAAATTCGCCGGCTCCGCCCCGTGCAACTTGACGATGTCCATCGTCGCCATGGCCAGCCCGGCTCCGTTCACCACGCACCCGATGGTTCCGTCCAAAGCAATGTAGTTCAGATCGGCCTTGCGCGCCCGCACGTCCAGGGGGCGTTCCTGCGATTCATCCGCCAGCGCCGCCAGGTCCAGGTGGCGAAAGAGCGCGTTGTCGTCCAAGTCCAATTTGGCGTCGATCGCCAGAAGATGGCCGTCCTTGGTGATCACCAGCGGATTGATCTCCGCCAGCGAAGCGTCGGTCTCCTGGAATACCCTGGCCAGGTTGAGCATGAGCGTGGCCGCCTCGCCCACCCACCTGCCGGAAAAGCCCAGCTTGTACGCCAGGTCGCGCGCCTGGAAGGGCTGCAAACCCAGCAGCGGATGCAGCGCCTCCCTGAGCACCTTTTGCGGCGATTGTTTTGCAACCTCTTCGATTTCCACGCCGCCCTCGGCAGAGGCGATGAGCGCTGCCGCCGATCGCGCGCGGTCGATGGTGATTCCCAGGTAGAATTCCTTGGCGATATTGACGGCCGGAGCCACCAGCAGAACGGAGACCGGCACGCCTTCGGGCCCGGTCTGGCGGCTGATCATGCGATTGGAGAGCATGAACTTCGCCGCCGCCGCCGCCTCGAGCGCGGATTGGACCCGTTTCACAAATCCGGCCTTGCCGCGCCCGCCCGCGTGGACTTGCGCTTTGACCACGCACGCCGGCGCCTGCAGCGATTTAAACGCCTCCGCGGCCGCCTCCGGCGAACGCACCACCTGGGCCGCCGGCACCGGAATCCCATGCTCCGCCAAAATCTGCCTCGCCTGGTATTCGTGGAGTTTCATCAAATCGCCTCGGTCAGGGCGCCGCATCGTTCACATTCGACCCCAGCCGATCTGCGTCGTTCAGCAGCCGGGCCAACAGCGATTGTACGCCCAGCTCCTTGGCCCAGTGCTGCAAGTAGCCGCGGTCCAACAAATGGCCGTTCAATACCGCCACCCCCAAGGCATCCTGGTACTGCCGCTCGGACACGGACTGCTGAGACCATTCCAACTTGGACAGGATGGAATCTTCCGCAGTAACGACCGCGACGTCCGTGCCAAGAAGGTTGGCTTGAATCCTTCGCCGGAATTCTTCCAAACTGAACGGACGGCTTTTGCGCACGATAAGGTCGGCTTTCCAACCACCATCGGTGTCGATGACGTTGAATTGCGATCGGTTGACCAATGCTTGGCGGGCCGCTTCGGAGCTGACGTACCACTGCGAAGGCAGCGAGCGGAGAAAACGCTCCAGACTTTCGTGGGTCGGCTCGATCACCAGGTCGAGATGGTTGGTTGCCCGGGGCTGGCCATGGAAACTGCTTGCCAGCGATCCGCTGATCATGAAGGGAATTCCGCCGTCGCGCAGCCGCGATGCCAATTCCCCCAGAAAGTCTTGCTGATTTCTCACGCCTGCACGTCCTCCGACGGGAAGGCCAGCTTGAACAGGCGATCTCCCATGGCCAGCTTGGCCGCTGCCAGTTGCACGCGTCGCTGATCATAATCGGGGTGCCGGCGGCGCACGCCCGCCTCCGTCACCGCTCGCAGTGAATCGCTGAGGATGAATGTCATTCGCGCCCGGCCGCCCATACCCAGCCGCTGGAGCGTCTTCCAGGACGCGATCTCCGCCTCGTTGTGTGCGGCCTGCGCTGCCATGTCTCACCGCCAAGTACGATCAATTGATACAATCCCCTGCCATGATTCGCAAACAGCCGGCGGCCATTGTCCTGAGCAGCGGCGGAATTGATAGCACCACGTGCTTGGCCATCGCCCGGCATGAGGGATTTGAGCCGCTGTACTGCTTGTCCTTCGATTACGGTCAGCGGCATCGGCATGAATTGGCCGCGGCGGCGGCGGTGGCCAAGGCCATGGGCGCGGCCGAACATCGCGTCATCAAAATCGATCTGCGCCAATTCGGCAAAAGCGCCCTGACGGATGCCATCGACGTGCCGAAGGACCGAAGCCCAAGCCAGATGTCCGCGGACATTCCGGTGACCTACGTCCCGGCGCGCAACACGATTTTTCTTTCCTACGCCCTGGCCTGGGCGGAAGTGCTGGATGTGCGAGATGTTTTCATCGGCGTGAACGCCATCGATTACAGCGGCTATCCCGATTGCCGCCCGCAGTTCATCGCCGCGTTCGAGGCGATGGCGAACGTGGCGACGAAAATGACGACCACGTCCGGTCAAAGGCCGTTCAAAATCCACGCGCCGCTGATCCGTCTGACCAAGGCGCAGATCATTCGCCGCGGAATCGAGTTGGGCGTTGATTTTGGCCTGACCCACAGTTGTTACGATCCGGACGAGGAGGGCCGGGCCTGCGGCCGATGCGACAGTTGCCTGCTCCGCAAAAAAGGGTTCGCCGAGGCCGGCGTGAGCGACCCGACGCGCTATCAGTGATCGGACTTGGCGAATTGCGGCGTAATGCGGAACGCCAACGCGTAATCGCACGGCTTTTCCGGGGGCAAATCGATCGTCAAACCGTTTTGATCGCGCCTCCAGATCAGCTTGGCCGCCGAGCCCAGCAGGGTGATGCCGGCAATCTCGCGGCGGTAGACAGGACTGCCGGCCGCCAAGGTCTTGATCGTGAGTTTCCCATCGGCCGGCCAGCCCATGGCGATGGCATACAGCACGTCTCCCTTGGTGGTGAAGCGGATGTCTTGTGGTCCCATGAGGTCCCACTTGCGCTCCATGCCGCGCGTCGCCGGCAGCGCAAGGGCCGGACCTTCGCCCAAGACCGCAAACGGCCGCGTGCCGAAAATGCACTCGCCGTTGATGTCCATCCATTGGGTCAGCTCCGCGACGAATTTCAGCTCATCATCATCCAGCGTCCCATCCGGCCGCACGGGAATGCTCAGAAGCAAATTCCCGTTCTTGCTGACCACGTCGACCAGATATTGGATGATCATCGGGGCCGTGCGGTAGTGGATGCCGCGGTGATAGTGCCACTGGCCGATGCACATGTCGGTCTGGTAAGGCAGGGGATCGATGTCCTGGCTGCGAGCGCGCTCGCGATCCATCACGACGCATTGCTGCTGCTGTTGATTGAGATGCTTGGTGTTGAGTACGGCTTCCAGGTTGCCCTGGTGCCACTGCATGCTCTGGTTGTAGTAATACGCCGTCAGCCGCAGCCCCACGTCGCTGTAATCCGCCAGCGGCATGACGCGATCGTCGAAGTAGATCAGGTCCGGACGATATTTGTTGATGAGGTCCTTGGTTCGATTGTAAAACTTGTCGATGTACGCCTGGTCCGGCGGTGCGCCGATGGGGTGATTCTGCGCGTACAGGTCCTGCGGATCGTAACCATCCCACCATTTTCCCTTGCCTTGGGCCTTGGTGAGCTTGCCGTCGTAGGGCACGCCCTTCATCGGCCCGCCGGCATCCGCGCCCTGCGCTGGCTCGAACCACGTCCAGGCGCGGGCGCAGTGAACGCTGACGCCGAATCTCAGCCCGTTTTGCCGCGCCGCCTCCGCCCAGATCCCCACGATGTCCTTGTGTGGCCCGATGTTGAGCGAATTCCACGGCTGATACGTGCTGTCAAAACAATCGAAGTTGTCATGGTGGTTGGCCAGGGCCACGAAATATTTAGCTCCGGCGCGCTTGTAGAGCTTGATCAGCTTGTCCGGGTCCCAGTGCTCGGCGTGCCACAGGTGATCGATGTCCTTGAACCCGAACTGGCTCGGATGCCCGTAGTGCTCCAGGTGATAGCGGTAGTCGGCTTCCGTCGGGATGTACATCTTGCGGGCGTACCAGTCCCCCTGTTCCGGAACGCACTGGGCCGACCAGTGCGCCCAGATGCCGAACTTGGCATCGCGGAACCACTGGGGCGTTTGGTACTGCGCCAGCGACTGCCAATCGGGCTGGAATTTTTCGCTCAACACGGGCTTGCTGGGTTGCACGTTCTGTTTCTCGCTCTGACACGATATGGCCAACGCCGCGCCGATCAATCCGATTGCCATGGCCGCTGACGTTGCCCACCTAAACAGCCGCCTCCTGAGGCACAAAGAGTCTTTCATTTGCCTTCTGAGTTTGCCCGCCGCCGGGTCTTCGTCAAGCGCCGCGGTCGTGCTTGCAAACCCCTGATCGGGGTCTAGAATTGCCCCGTTTGATTCGGGCAGATAGCTCAGTTGGTAGAGCAATGGACTGAAAATCCATGTGTCGCCGGTTCAACTCCGGCTCTGCCCATTGCGGCCATCGGCCGCAATAGAGCAGTGGAGCAGTAGAACAGTGGATCAGTAGAGCAAAGAAAATACGCCAATACGGGCGATTCCACTGCGGTCTACTGTTCTACTGTTCAACTGCTCTTCCCGACCGGCTCTCAGCGGCGATTGCGGCTATTTACCCGACACGACAACGATCTTGAAAGTCCCAGCCTTGGCTTTGGGCCGGCGCTCGCCGGCCTGCAGCGGTTCAAACTCCGCCGTCGGAAGGTAGAGAGTGTGGGTCTTGGTGTCGAGCGCCAGCGTGCGGGCGCCCTTAGGCGTCTGCACCGTCTGGACGGATTCGAATTTTCCAGGCGAGGTCTCCTTGACGACCGTCAGCGTACCATCGCCGCAACTGGCGAATACCTCGCCGGTTGCGGGATCGAACGCGCAGAAGTCGACGCCGCTTCCGATGGGGACGGTGCCCAGCGTCTTTCCGGTTTGAGTATCCAGGATCGCCATGACCTGGTTATGACAACCCGCAAACAAATGGTGCCCAGCCACATCGATGGCCAGTCCCGCGGGCCCGTCGCCTCCGGCGATGTCCCACGTCGCAGTGACCTTCATGGTCTTGGTATCGATGACGGCGATCTGGCTCTTGTCTTCCAAGTCGTCATACACATGGCCCTGACCATCCGAGACGGCGGACTCCGGCCGTCCGTCCAGGGGAATGTGCGCCGTCACGGCCTTATCCAGGGGCGCATCGACGGAAATGACTGTGGCGTCTTTCGCGCGGCCGTCAAAGCAAAATACGCAGTTGCTGGCCGGATCGTAAATGATCGCATCCGGCCCCTCGCTGGTCGGCGCCGTGCCGAGCACCTTGTTCGTTTCTAGGTCGAAGACCGAGACGGTATTGCTTCGGCCGTTGCTGGTGTATCCGCGCTTGGCGGTGGGTGCCAGGGCCACGCCGTGGACGCCGGTTGTGTCGGCCAGATCGCTGATGACTTTGCCGCTTTGAACATCGATGATTTGCGTATGATTTCCCCTGGGCACGTAGAGACGGCCCGACTCCGGATCGACGGTCACATAATCCCATCCACCCTCGCCGCCGATATGTAACTCCTTGACCACGTGGTACTTACCCGTGGGAGCGGTGGTATCGGCGGCGCGAGCCACAACGCAACGGCCGATGCAGACGCCGACAAGGAAAACCGCGGGAACAAGCCAACAACTTTTGCGCGATCGCATGACCATCCTCCAAAGAAAATGCAAAACCAAACCGGAGCGCCAATTATCCTAACTCCTCGACTGACCTTCTACTCTCTCCTTTCTCCCGCTCTCCTCTCTCGCGCAGCGCGGCCTTCGTCACGGCCGCTTTAAATTTCCTGGGGACCAAGGCCATAGGGTGTGTTTTAACGCGTCGGGCCGACGATTAGGTATATTTGCGCGAAGATTGACCCAAGACCGACGTTAGGGTATCGTTCGGTTCGGAAATTTGGCGAGACAATATTGTGGTTCATCGCTGGGCAGATCAAGGAGTGATCTATGATGAGGCTTACCGGTATTTGCAATGAATTCGACATGACCCCTTTAGGGCGCCCCGGATATGCACTTGCAGTGGAACTTACGTCGGCGGGAGACGAGGCGGTGCCGGTGAGCGGAGTGTTATTGGCTCGCAAGGGTATCAATGCATTTCCTGATTTCGCCCAGGGCTTCAATCTCGATCCCTCGGCAGTCATTGAGGGGCTTCCACCGGACAGGTACCAGGTTCGCGTTGAAATGCTCGTGAACCACAATGGAGTCGTTGTATACGGCGATGGTAAAAGCGAGCTGCGTCTGCAACCGAATAACCGAATGAACTTCATACTGCCGTTGCCGTTCCAGGGCCTCGAATATTTCATCAATGCTCCGGCGGAAGACTTGTTCATTGCTGCGACAAGCCTTTCCGGCGGTGAACAAATTGTTGTCCAAGACAACCTGCTTGCGATAATCCAGTAGTCAGTACAAGAGCACGGTCATCTGGGATTGCCTTATAACGTCAAATTTGCCTTGATTGTGCCGCAGAATCGGCCACCCGGGGAAGAAATCAACAAAATGCTTGGGACGACAAACACGAAACCCATTAGGATGATGCCAAATAACTAGTCGCCATATCATCAAGAACATTTTTAGAACGTATGCTGTCCTGAATTGGGAATTCAAAGGGTTCGGCAGTCATTGATTTTCCGATTCGCTCTTTCATCCAAAACTCCCGACGCCTTTGAATTTCCCCCATTGAAATTCCCGGCGTTGGGTAGCCGTGTCAGGTCATGTAGCCGGTCTTGCCCAGGCACCGGTTCCCGTACTTGTCCTTATGCGGCTTCAGGTGAACATCGTAGCTTTTGCGGCGAAATCGCTTCTCGCATAACGGACACGCGACGAAGTACCGGTAATCGGCGGAGCCGGACCAATATCGGGAGCTGGAACGACCCTCAGAATAGAGTGATTCCGTCACGTCGCCGGCCTTCGTGATTTCGACCGGAAAGCGAGGCTCAAACGACTTGTTGGTGTTTTCGACGCGTTGCACGTTGCTTGCAACAAACGACTTTATGCCGGGCCCGGAAGAGCCGCCCGTGAGGTCATACACGTAAAAGTATTCCTGTGCGACGCCGTCCTTGCGCTTCCGGTACGTCAGCGAATACGGTTCTACCGTCCTGCGCGTTCCTTTGTACACGATATCGAGAAGGGTAAGTGTGTGACCCGCCTCCATGATCGGATTGCGCAGCGACGACGGGAAAAACTCCACCTGCCGCTGGCTGACAGAGATATTGGCGAATAGGTCCGCGATAAATTGCTTGAACGCCGTTCCGACGTTGCCGAAATCGATCCGGCTTCGCAAGGGGCAAACGATATATTTCTCCCAGAGGCTCTGAAATGCAAGCAGCGGGAGGTCGAGGAACAGTCCTTTGGCGATTCCTGGACTGGCGTGAAAAATCGTCTTGCGAAGAAATGTGCTGACGATTTCCGTGCGGTTGACGGCGAAATCCGGGTGGATGACGCTGGAATAGATAAGGTCAAAGAGGTCCGGGACGTGGCGACGCTGTAGAAGGCATTTCATCTTCGAGGCAAGCTGTTCCTCGAGCTTGACGCAGCGAATCTCCGCTTGACACTGCTCGTAATCAGAATAGGCGTGAATTAGTCGGCGGCTCTGCACCGGGAGGTAAAGGCGTTCCCACTCGGTCACATCTATGCGGACGCTGATGATCATGGAGCTTTCGCGGCCATAAAAGTCCCGGAAGTACACCCGGGCCTCCACGATCTCCGTCTCGTCGTCAGCTCCCCGCTTGGCGCGTGAAATGGTCCGCGAAGTGTCAAACTCGACTCCGGCAATGCCGCGGACGAATTCACACACGCGATTCAGTTCAGCAGCGAGCCAGTCGGTTGGAATCTTTCTGGGGGACGAAAAGTCGAGGTCGCCGGAGAATCTTCCGAACGGGAAATAACCCTTGCGCAGGCAGTTACCCCCTTTAAGTACAAGCTGCTTTCCAAGCTCGCTTTGCGAGAAGATGCCGCATAGCAGCCAGCCGAAGACGTAGTCCCTCTGAACGTGGGATGTATGAACCCCCAAATCGACGCTGGCTTGATCGATTTCGTCTCTCGCAATCATCTGGTCGCGCCCGAACCTGTTGGGTCGTTGTCGCTCATAGCGGCCGCGGACCTATCGCGTCCCGTACCAGCTACCCTCTCGAACAGGCGAAGGAAAGGGGCACAGGAGAAAAAGACATCCAAGATTGCCTCGTTTGCGGACGAACTAAGCTTGGTGCGAACCATTAACGCCCAAGCCGCGCCAATGGCAGCATCCAGCGCCGCCCTTGGATCGCGTCATGCATTGCCGGTTAGTGCCACGTTATCCACCACATGTCGAACAAGCGGGGGCAAACCCCGATCTAGGCCCCAAATCGGCCAATCTTCCCGATATTTCAGCCCGTCAAGCCGATTTAAGAGGGCCGATGCGCGGTTCAAGCACCCAACCTTCACCACGCCGGACGGCATCGAAAATGGAGGCCGAAACACAAGCCCCTATGGTCCCTGTCGAAGTGAAGGTTTCCTCGCGCCAAAAGCGCCCAAGCCCATGGCACGCGGCAGCTTGCACTACAAATCGCCGATTGGCGCCCAATTCCTTTTTCGTTCCTGCGCGCCGGCCAAAAACTATCGTTTTTGAAAAATCGCGAAATTCGATCGCAATCCTTTGCTGCGCAAGGCGATACGTTGCGAAAATCAACTTGCCTTGGCAACCTGGGGTGCCCGTTTAGTAGCTGTGGGCGACGATCTCGACGCGGCGGCGGAAGGTCCAATACACCACCGCCGTGTACGTCAGCACCAGCGGCATGCCGATGCACGCGATGATCAGCATGATGCGCAGGGTCTTGACGCTGGAAGAGGCTCGATAAATCGAGAGGCTGTTGGCGGGGTTGTTGCGCGCCGTCACTAGGTTGGGAAACAGGGCCATGCTGAACAGGGCCACCAAAGCCATGATGGTGACGCAGCTCGACAGGAACGCCTGACCGGGTTTGTCCGTGAAGGCGCAGCGCGGGATGTTGGCGATGGCCAGGACGTTGACGATGACGATACCGGCGGCCCAGGGCCAACGATGGAAATTGGGCACGGCGCTGGGCACGGCGATGAGCGTGTACATCGTCGTAAGCAGGTAGACCACCAGAAAAACGCCCCAGGTGTGCCACATCCATCGGCCGACGCGGTAATGCAGCTCGCCGTGCGGCACCTTCAGATTCAGGTACAGCGAGCCGTGCATGGCGAACATGGCCACGGAAAGCAGGCCGACGAGGATCGGATACGGCCGCAGCTCGTCCCAAAAGGTGCCGATGAAGATGCCGCGCTCGTTGAGCGGGATGCCGATCAGGCCATTTCCCACGGCCACGCCGAACAGGAACGTCGCCAGCAGGCTCGAGGCGAAGAAGGCGAAATCCCAAATCTGCCGCCAGCGCGGCGAGGAACTCTTGCCGCGGAACTCGATGGCCGCGGCGCGGAAAATCAGCGCCGTCAGCACCAGCATGAAGGCCAGGTAAAACGCGGAAAAAATGGTGGCGTAGGCCTCGGGGAAGGCGGCGAACAGAGCGCCGCCGAAGGTCACCAGCCACACCTCGTTGCCGTCCCAGATCGGGCCGATGGCGTTGATGAAGACGCGGCGATCGTGGTCCGTTCGCGCCAGCGGGTGCAGGATGCCCACGCCCAGGTCAAACCCGTCCAGCACGGCGTAGCCCGCCAGCAGGACGCCCAGAAGAATAAACCAGATGGCGTGCAGGTCCATATTGGCCATCCAAACATTCAGTCGGCGGATTCGAACTTCGCTTCACTGAGCGACGCGCGACGATCGACGAGCCTGCCGGCCGCCGCCGCCAGGGCCGGACCGCTGGTGCGCTGCGGCGGCGAAGCGGGTTCCGGGCCGAGGTGAATCTTGTGATTCAGCACCAGCAGCCAGATCAACAGCAGCAGCAGGTAGATCAACCCGAACAGGATGATCGAACCGATCACTTGACCGCTGGCGACGGCTTCCGAAACCGCCTTGCTGGTCAGCAGTCCCTCATCGAGTCGATACTGGATGAATCCCTGCGAGTCGAGCAGGAGATTGCCGGCCGCGTCGCGTTGGACGGTGGGGTGGACGACCCACGGCTGGCGTCCGACTTCGGCGGCCGTCCAGCCCAGCTCGTTGGCGGCCACGGCCAGCGCCACCGCAAAGACGAAGATCCACAGGAGCCAGCGGTGCTGGAAGAGCGTTCCGCGCCAGCGAAGCAGCGACGCCAGGAGCGTCAGGCAAATGAACAGCACTCCGATGCCGACCATCAGGTGGTAGCTCACAAAGGCGGGCGCCACGGGCGGCCAGTATTGGCCCGGCACCTTGTCCAGACCCGTGACGCTCTGGTGGCGGTCGCCGTGGAGCAGAAAGCTGAGCAGGCCCGGAATCGCCAGCTCGAAGCGCACGGTCTTTTGCTTCTGATCGGGGAGGCCGAAAAGGCTCAAAGCGCCGCTCTGCGTCTGAAACTGTCCCTCGAACGCCGCCAGTTTCGCCGGCTGATGTCGCGCGACCATCCTGGCGTTGGCATGGCCGGAAACGAGCTGCGCCAGGCTGAAGAGGGTGGCGAACAAAAGCGCTCCCGAAAACGACCGGCGGGCAAACTCCTGGTGCCGATTCCGCAGCAGGTAATAGGCCGAGATGCTCATCACGAAAAACGCTCCCATGATGAACGCGCCGATCAGCGTGTGCGTCAGGCGGTTGACCGTGGACGGATTGAACACCACGGCCCAAAAGTTCACGATCTCGGCCCGCATGACCGGGTGGCCCGATGCGTCAAACCACGGGTGGCCGTCCCGCGTCATTTGAACGATGTGATGTCCGGCGGGCGTCTGCTGCCAACTGTTGGCCACGATGATCCAGACCGCGGAGAAGATCGAGCCCAGGGCGACCATCAGCGTCGAGAAGAAATGAAACCGCGGGCTGACCTTGTCCCAGCCGAAGACCAACACCGCCAGGAACCCGGACTCAAGAAAGAACGCGAAAATTCCCTCGGCAGCCAGGGCAGATCCAAAAACGTCGCCGACGAAGCGCGAATAGACGGCCCAATTGGTGCCGAATTGGAATTCCATCACGATGCCCGATGCGACGCCCATGGCGAACGTCACGGCGAAGAGTTGCGTCCAGAACTTCGCCGCCGTTTCGTAGATCAATTCCCTGGTCCAGAGGTAGCGCGCTTCCAGATAGACCATGATGACGCCCAGCCCGATGGTCAGCGGCGGGAACAGATAATGAAACATTATGGTCAGAGCGAACTGAAATCGTGAGAGTGTGACGACGTCAAAACTCATGGAATTTGAGCCTTGTCGCGGTCGGCGGTTTGGGAATTGTGCCGTGGAACGCCGCAAGCACCTAGGGGACAGCCGCGGTTGACCACCAGCAGCGCCAGCCAAAGGGCCAGGGCGAGCCAAAGGAATAGGGGATGGACCGTGGCTCCGAGGATCAGCAACACCGCGGCAAGGAGCACGCCGCCCAGCCGCAGCCGGGTCGGCACTCTGGGAATGGTGTTGGTTGCGCCAACGACGGGAAGCCCGCCGCGCCGCCACGCCGTCGTGCCTCCTTCGACGTTCACGACGTTCACCCCCGCAGCAGCCAGGCGCTGGCAGGCCCTCCGCGAGCGAGCACCGGACTGGCAAATGATGTAAATTGGATCTTCCGGAGCGCCGCACCTCTCCGCCACGGCGGACGCCGGGGTTAGTTGGCCAAGCGGAATCGACCTGGCTCCGACGGCGTGAAGCAGCCCGTATTCCACGTCCGTGCGAACGTCGATGAGGTCGATGTTCCGGCCCTGCTTCTGCAATTCGTACACTTGCGTGGGAAATGCGGTGGCGAAGCTGGGAACCGTCGTGGCCATGGTTTTGCGTTCCTGTATGTTCGCCGCCGGATCATGTTGAGGCAAGAACCTTGGCGGCGTTGTCCATTTCCGCCTCGTCATCCAGCCCGCGTGGCGGCACGCCATGGCCAGGCTTGCCGGCATAGACCAGCCAATAGACCGTCGGGATCACAAACAGGGTGAACAGGGTCGATGCGAACAGGCCGAAGATCAGCGTCCAGGCCAGCCCGGAAAAGATCGGATCGATGATGATCGGGATGGCCGAGAGCATCGCCGCGCCGGCCGTCAGCAGGATGGGCCGCAGGCGAACGGCGCAGCTCTCGATGATGGCATCGACCAAACCCCGACCGCGAGCCAGCGACAGGTGGATGAAATCCACCACGATGATCGAGTTGCGGGTCACAATCCCAGCCAGGGCGATCATTCCGATCATGCCGGTGGCCGTGAAATAGATGGGATCAACGTATCCACCGACTTGGGCCCCGGCCACTTTGTTCAGCAGCCAAAAGCCGGGCATGACGCCCAGCACCGTGAGCGGGATCGCCAGCATCACCACCACGGGGATGACGAACGACTTGGTCTGGGCCAAGAGCAGGACGTAAATGCCGAGCAGCGCGGCTGCAAACGCCAACCCCAGGTCGCGGAAAACGTCGAGGGTGATCTTCCACTCGCCCTCACCGGCGAAGTTGAGGGCGATGCCATCCGGCACGTGCCAGGCGATGCCGCTGCCATTGGAGAAGAAGGTGCGGCGAGCGGGCGGGCGCGGCGAAGCATCCTGCACCCATCCGCCGGCGCCGGCCATCTTGGGCCTAGCACCCGCGGGCAGCGCCGCTGACTGGGCACGATCCGCCTGGACGTCGACCACGGCATCGGCCGGCGGGCGTCCGGCGGTCTCCGCAAACACGTACGCGACCCGATGCAGGTTTTTGTGATAGATGGTTTGATCGACCGTCGTCTCTTGCCAATGGCCGATTTCCGCCAGCGGAACGAGTTGGCCGCCGGCGCCCATGACGCTCAGGCGAGCCAGATCGGCTGGACTGGAGCGCTGGTCGATCGGCAGGCGCAGCTCGATGAGCAGGGGATTGCGCTCATCGGGGGCGTGAACGGTTCCGGCATCCCCGCCGCCCAGGGCGATCTGCAGCGTCGTTGCCACCTGCTCGGTGGTGATGCCGTTGATGGCGGCCTTTTCCTTGTCGGTGACGAACACCAGCTTGCGCTGGGGCGCATCCGCGACGTCGTCAAGATCGACGATGCCCGGCTCCATCGCCAAGCGTTGCCGCACGATGGAGGCCGCTTGCAGCAGATCGCCGTAGCTGTTGTCGGGTTTGCCGTAGACTTCCGCGACGAGCGTGGCGATCACGGGCGGGCCGGGCGGCGTCTCGACCAGTTTCATCTTCACCCCGTGCCGCGACGCGATCGCAGCCAAGTCGTTTCTCGTACGCAGACCGATGGCATGGCTTTGCTGCCAGCGCTGTTTCTTTCCGGCGAGGTTGATCAGGATCTGCGCCACGTTGTCGCCGCGGCGAAGATAGTAGTGCCGCACCAGAGCGTTGAAGTCCATGGGAGCGGCCACGCCGACGTAGGAGGTGAAGTCGGCCACTTCGGGTACGCGGCCCAGATAGGCTTCAAACTCCCGGACGGCGGCGTCGGCACGCTCCAGCGTCGTCCCGCGGTCAAAATCCAGCACCAGGGCCAGTTCGTTCTTGTTGTCGAAGGGGAGCATTTTCAGGGGGACGCTGCGCGTGGCGGCCAGGCTCATGGCCGCCGCCGTCAAGCCGCCGATGATCAGCAGGAACAGCCAGGCCCGCGTGCGCGAGCGCATCAGCGGGGCCATCAGCGGGAAAAACACGCGGTAAAGCCGCGTCTGCTTAACGGCCTGCATGTCGTGGGGGTCTTCGTGGCCGCCGGCGGACGAGCCGGCGGAATACTTCTTCTTCAGCATGTGATACGCCAGCCACGGCGTGATGGTGAACGCCACAACCATCGACATCAGCATGGCCACCGGCACGTTCAGCGCCATGGGCCGCATGTACGGCCCCATCATGCCGGTGATGAAGAACATCGGCAGAAACGACACGATGACGGCCAGCGTCGCCGTGATCAGCGGGGGGCGGATTTCGCTGACGGCGTCGATCACGATCCGCCGGGTGGCGCGCCGGCGCAGCGAAAAGTGCCGCGAGATGTTCTCAACGTCCACGATCGGATCATCCACCAAGAGGCCCAGCGACAGAATCAGGGCAAAAAGCGTCACGCGGTTGATGGTGAAGCCCAGGATGAGATTGACGGCCAAGGTCAACCCGAACACCACCGGAACGGCGACGGCCACGATGAGCGACTCCCGCCAGCCCAGTCCGATGGTCAGTAGGGCGATGACGATCAAAATGGCGACGCCCAGGCCATTGACCAAATCGTTGACCTTCTCGTCGGCCGTCAGGCCGTAGTTGCGCGAAACGATCATCTGGACGTCGCCGGGAACGACGGTCTTTTTCAATTCCTCGGCCCGCCTGAGCACGTCGTTGGCCACCCAGACGGCGTTGGAGCCCTTCTTCTTGGCGATCGCGATGGTGACGGCCGGTTCGGCGCCGGAGGTGCTCGCGGCATCGATCTCGCCGATGGCGGCTTGGCCGACCAGGGTGGCGGTGAAATGCTCCGTGCGGGTGAATCCGCGGGCCGGCCCCCAGCCGTGACGGACGTAATTGGCAACCTCCTGGGCCCCGTCGCGCACTTGGGCCACGTCCTTGAGAAAAACCGGCCGGCCGTCGAACGTGCTGATCACCAATTGCCGCAGCTCGTCGGCGCTGGCCAGCGACTTGCCGGCTTCCACGGTCAAAAGCTGGTCGTCGCGGCGAAACTGGCCCGCCGTCTCCTGAACGTCCGCCGCGGAAACGGCTCGCTGAATCTCCAGCGGCGAAACGTGATACGCCTGCATCTGGCTGGAATCCAGATAAGCGGTCACCACGCGCGGTTGCCCGCCCACCACGTAGGCGCGCGACACGTTTTTTATCGCCGCCAGCCTCTGGCTCAGTTCCTCCCCGACTCTTCGCAGGGTCATTTGGTCGGCGCTGTTGCTGGCCAAAGTGAGCGTGACGATCGGCACATCATCGATCTCCACGGGCTTGACCACCCAGCCCGTCACGCCCGGCGGGACGATGTCAACGTTCTCGTCGATCTTCTTGTACAGCTTGACGAGGCTGCGCTCGCGGTCTTCCCCGACGTAGTACCGCACGGTGATGATCGCCCGGTCGGGATAGGACATCGAGTAGACGTACTCCACGCCATCGATCTGATAGAGCAGCTTCTCCAACGGCGTGGTGACCAGTTGCTCGACCTCGGCGGCAGAGTGACCGGGGAAGCTCACGTACACATCGGCCAGCGGCACGATAATCTGCGGGTCTTCCTCCCGGGGCGTCAGCCAAAGCGCCGCCGCTCCCAGCAGCGTCGCCAGCAGGATCAGCACCAGGGAGAGATTCGACTCCAGAAACACCTTGACGATGCGATTGGTGAAATGGTGTTCCGGGGCGGGGGGCTCGGCTGGATGGCCGGGATCGCAGCTCATGATGGTTCCCCCTGCGCCGATGAAGGTTGCAGCACGACTTTTTCTCCCGCCTTCAGCCCGGAGAGAACCTCGCGGTCATCGCCCAGCGTTTGTCCGGTCCGTATGGCCCGCCGGCACACCACCGGGCCTTCGACCACGTCCACCAGTTCCAGTTGTCCAACGCGCCGGATGGCCGAGGCGGGAATGACCAGCACGTCCTGGTCCTGAAGCGGAATGATGATGCGGCCGAACATGCCGGTGTAGAGTCCCGGTGGACAGGGCCCGGTCACTTTGACCTGGAAGGTCCGGCTTGCGGACTGGGCATCGGGCACCATCTCGCTGACCTGCCCGGTGCACTGCCTGTCCATGGCGTCCAGCCGCACGCCGATTTCCTGCCCCACCTTCAGTCGCCGCGCCAGCGACTCGCGCACGCTGGCGACCAATTGCATGCGATGCGGATCGTAGACGGTTACCAGGGGCTGTCCCGGCGTCACCATGTCGCCGACGTCCACTTTCTTGTCCACCACGATTCCATCCATCGGCGAGGCAATCGTGGCGTAGGCCAAGACGGCCTGCTCCTCGGCCACGGCCTGTTGGGCACGCGCCAGATTCGCTTCGGTCGTCTTTAATGCGGTCGCGGCCTTGTCGTATTCCGTTTGCGAAATCGCTTTCGCTTTCACCAGCGGTTCCAGCCGGTGCTCGTCGATGACGGCCTGATCGTATTCCGCCTTGGCCGAATCCGACGCCGCTTTGGCCTGCTGCAAACGCGCCGCAAGGTCCGTGTCGTCGAGGCGGACCAGCACGTCACCCTGCTGGACCGACTGCCCAGCCTTCAGATTGATCCCCACGACGCGGGACAGGATACGCGATGCGATGGTCGTCTCGTGCATGGCCTGAATCGTGCCCACCGCCGACTCTGTGACGGGAATGCGCACGAGCCGCGCCTCCACGGTTTGCGCCGATGGAACAAGATGGTCGGAATGCAGCGCCTCGGCGGTGGGGGAGATTTTCCGATTGAATCGACCCGCCAGCCAAAGCATCAGAACCGTCACCAGTGCCACGAATACGGCCGCCACCGCCAGTTGCCGAAGCGCGCCAATCCTGGAGAACATCGCCTTGAGCCGATTCATGCCCGTACCCTCACAAAGACCCTGCCTCTGAAGTGCACCTCAACCATTGGCATCCACTCGGCTTTGGCAGCTACCGTCCTTGAGGCCGAGTTTGGCAAAAATGGTCTCGGACAAGCAGAAGCCGGTCAATCCGGACTGCAAAAGGTTGACGCCGACGAACGCGCTCAGCAGCAGCCACCAGGGGCTGACCCAATGGCCCAGGGCCAGACCCAGAAGATTGAGGGAACCGGCCAGGACGTGCACCGCGCTTTGCCGCGACATACGAGCCTCCGAAAAAAGGGTTGACAAACTATCATCGACATCATAATATTACGATATAGGAATTTAGTCAAGAGGATTTTGTCATGGTCAAACCCGTCCCCAAGGCCAATGCAGCGGCGGACTTTGAGGTCCCGGCCCGGCTGTTTGCCGTCTTATCGGACCCCACCCGCCTGGCGATCCTCTTTTTGCTCCAGCAACAGCCACGCCACGTCTCGGATATCGTCCAGCACAGCGGGTTGAAGCAGCCCAACGTCTCCAAGCACCTGGCGATGATGTACGACGCCGGGCTGCTGGCGCGGCAGCGCGACGGCAACCAAATCCGCTATTCCATCCGCGAGCCGCTGGTCTTCGAATTATGTGATCTGGTTTGCTGCAAGCTGAGGAAGGATGCCGAGTTCCAGGTGACGCGGCTGCGTCAGATGTTTGGCAACGAGCGCAAACGCGGATAAGGCCAACATTGCCGGATGAGAGCGGCTCTCCTTTTCTTGTAGCCTCTGCGTTGCGTCCAAACGGGTCGGGCGCTAGGAAGAGCGACGAGGCGGGTCAAGTATCACGACCCTCCGAGGAGCGATGACGCCGCGAACGACCCGTTTGGACGCAACCCGAAGGGTCGTCGCCATTTGCGGCCCATGCGTCGTTACTCCTCCTCGCCGTATCGTTCTGCCAGATACGCCTCGTCGTCGTGCCTAGCCTGTGCCGCAAATGGCGGCGACGCAGACGCTACAAGAAAAGGAGAACCGCTCTAGCCCGCGGCCGGCGTCTGTTTTCAGAATCACATTTGCTCGCTCGCCGGCACATGTCCCTTTATACTGTGCGACCTCAAGGTCATTAACGGAAGACTCTTATGAATCACCCATTCAAGGCTTATTGTCTGCTCTTGCTCGCATCGGTTTTGGGAGGCTGCCAGGCCGCGACGGATCTCTACAGCGTTCGCACTTTCGGCGCCAAGGGGGATGGTACGACGTTGGATACGCCCGCGGTCAACAAGGCGATCGAAGCCGCCTCGGCCAGCGGCGGCGGCACGGTCTACTTCCCCGCCGGAAATTACCTCTGTTATTCCATTCACCTGAAGAGCAACACCACGCTGTACATCGAGCAGGGTGCGACGATCCTGGCCGCGGGGACCGAGACGCAGGGCGACTACGATCCGCCGGAGCCTTGCCCATGGGACAAGTACCAGGATTTTGGCCACAGCCATTGGCACAACAGTCTGATGTGGGGCGAGGATTTGCAGAACGTCTCGATCCTGGGTCCGGGGTTGATCTCCGGCAAAGGGCTGAGCCACGGCACCAACATGCATCCCGAGCGAAAGTTCTTGCCCTATGGCCTGAACCAGGACGCGGCCATCGACGCCACCACCAAGCCGTCGCCTGAGCCCACGTACCCCGATCCAAGGGACGCCGTGGCCGCCGGCATCGGCAACAAGGCCATCGCCCTGAAAAATTGCCGCAACGTCACCTTCCGCGACTTTTCCATTTTGAAAGGCGGGCATTTTGCCATCCTGGCCACGGCCGTCGACAACTTCACCATCGACAATGTGAAGATCGACACCGATCGCGACGGCATCGACATCGACGCCTGCCGCAACGTCCGCGTCTCCAATTGCAGCATTAATTCCCCCTGGGATGACGGGCTTTGCCTCAAAAGCAGCTACGGCCTGGGCTACGCCCGCTCCACCGAAAACGTCACCATCACCAACTGCTTCGTCACCGGCGGCTACGAGCTGGGCACGATGCTGGACGGCACCTACAAGCGCATCGGCGTCGATTACAGCCCCGACCGCCACGCCGCTCGCACCGGACGCATCAAATTCGGCACCGAATCCAACGGCGGTTTCAAAAACATCGCCATCTCCAACTGCGTCATTGATTACTGTTGCGGATTGGCCCTGGAGAGCGTCGACGGAGCCATCATCGAGGACGTGACCATCTCCAATCTGACCATGCGCGACGTGGTCAATGCGCCGATCTTCATCCGTCTGGGGGCGCGTCTGCGCGGGCCGCCGGAGTCGACCACCGTCGGCGCCATCCGCCGCGTCAACATCAGCGACGTCATCATCGTCAACTCCGCCGCCCGTTTTGCCGGGTTGATCAGCGGAATCGCCGGCCATGACATCGAGGACGTGCGGATCAACAACGTGCGGATCGTGTATCCCGGCGGCGGCACGTTGAAGCATGCCGCCACCAGGCCCGAGGAACAGACCAAAGAATACCCCGAGCCCAACCGTTTCCGCGGCATGCCCGCCTACGGCTTCTTCATCCGATACGTCGATGGCATTGAGTTCAACAACGTCGCTCTCAGTTACGAGAAGCAGGACATGCGCCCGCCGTTCGTGCTCAATGACGTTAAGAACGCCGAGTTCTTCCACGTCAAGGCCGACCACGCCCCAGGCAGGCCCAATTTCATTTTGGACAACGTTCAGAATTTCAGCACGTTCCAGTACCTGGGACTACCCGACACCAAGCTGGAGAACGTGCAACACGAAAAGTTCTGACGGCGCCGGTCGTCTTGAACAAGCGAAGCAATCGCGATTCGCCGCTATAATGCGTTCGTGGAGCAGCGGTGCGCCGCGGGGCTCATTCGCCCGCATGGCCCCTTGCCGCCGTCCCGTTTATCCCTCACCGTGGCGCGCCAGCCGCGGCTTGCCATGACAGACCTCACTATTCACGCGGCGCTCGATTCAGCCAAGCGACTCCATCAGGCCGGGCGACTCCAGGATGCCCAATCCCTCTATCGCCAAATCCTCTCCCGCCAGCCCGATCATCCCGATGCCCTGCATCTGCTGGGCGTGATCCAGTTTCAGCAAGCGCAGCCCAATGCAGCCATGGAATTGATCTGCCGCGCCATCGCCCTTGATCCTGGCCGCCCTGAATTCCACTGCAATCTGGGCGTCGTGTTGGCGGACGTCGGCCGCGCTTCCGACGCCATCGCCGCCTTCCAACACGCCCTGGACCTCCGCCCCCTTTATCCCGAAGCCCATCACAATCTGGGCAATTCACTCCGCGATATGGGCTTGATGGATCAGGCTATCGCCCATTACCGGCAGGTCCTGGCCATTCCGCCCGGCGACGTGGAATCCCATCACAACCTCGTGTATGCGATGCACTTCATCCCGGGCGATCCAGCCGCGGTTTTTCAAGAGCACCTCAACTGGAACCGCATCCACGCACAGCCCCTGGCCGGCCAGATCCCTCGGCACAGCAACGACGCTGCACCCGATCGGCGGCTCAAGATCGGCTACGTCTCGCCCGATTTCCGACAGCATTCCGTCGGGTTCTTTTTACTCAACCTGCTGGCCAATCATGACCCGGCCGCGGTGGAGGTGTTCTGCTATTCGGATGCGGCTCGGCCGGATGCGGCCACCGCCCGCTTCCAGCAAGCCGCTCACCACTGGAAGCCGGTCGTCGGAGTGGCCGATGCCCAACTGGCACAGATCATCATCCAAGACCAGATCGACATCCTGGTGGACTTGGCCGGGCACACCGCGGGCAATCGGCTCCTGGTTTTTGCCCGCAAGCCCGCTCCGATCCAGGTGAGCTACTGCGGCTATCCGGACACGACGGGGCTGGCCACGATGGATTACCGTTTCACGGACGCGTATGCCGATCCGCCGGGAACGACCGAGCAATTCCACAGCGAGCAGCTAGTGCGTTTGCCGCGGTGCTTCTTGTGCTACGCTCCGCCGGCGGATGGTCCGGAGGTTGGGCCTGTGCCCGCCGCGGCGGGCGGGCGGATCACCTTCGGATCGTTCAACAGCATCTCCAAGCTGTCCGATGCGACGGTGGCGATGTGGTCGGCGGTGTTGTCGGCGGTGCCCAATAGCCGGCTGATGATCAAGAGCCAGGGCCTGGCCGGCGCCCCAGCGCGTCAGCAGGTGCTGGAGCGGTTCGCGGCCCGCGGCATCGCGGCCGACCGCCTGGAATTGCACGGCCGCATCGCGTCGCCGGCCGGCCACCTGGAGCTGTATCACCAGATCGACATCGCCCTGGACACCTATCCGTATCACGGCACGACGACGAGTTGCGAGGCGATGTGGATGGGGGTGCCGGTCGTGACTTTGGCGGGCAAGACGCACGCTTCCCGCGTGGGGGTGAGTCTCTTATCGAACGTGGGGTTGGAGCAACTGATCGCCCAGACGGCGGAGCAATACGTGCAGATTGCCGCGGACCTGGCCAAGGACGTCGATGCTTTGAGCAAGCTGCGGTCCGCGTTGCGGTCACGCCTGGCCGCATCGCCGCTGCTGGATGGGAGCGGCTTGGCGCGTGAAGTGGAAGCCGCTTATCGCGTCATGTGGAAACAGTGGTGCGGCCAGTCTCGCTGATCCTTCGCAAAACAAGCCTCCCCCGGCTTCTGGGCCGGGGGAGGGGTAAAAGTCCTAGTTGTGACAGCCGTTGTGGCTTAGGCCTTCTTGCCTCGGCCTCGACGGCGAGCCAGGATCAGGCTGCCCGCTCCGGCAAGCAGAGCCATGCTGCCGGGTTCAGGAATCAGAGACTCACCAAGACCAATGAGCACGACGTCATTGCCGTTGGTCGGGGCGGTGATGCCCGACGAAACGTAGGCCGACGTGCTGGCGTTGGTGAACGTGATCAAACCGCTGTAGCTGATCGTCCACGAGTACATCGTGCCACTGTAGGCCACCGAAATCGTGGCGCCTTGGCTATAGCCGGTCCCGCCGTCCATTGTGTAGAAGGCCTTCGGCCAGCTGCCGTTGCCTCCGATCTTGTTGGCGTCCTTGAACAGGCCCAGGTTCTGGGGGGCGACGCCGATGATGGTCGGTGCGGCTTCCAGCACCAAGTTCAACCGGGACGACGCGCCATTCATCGGGAAGCCTATGCCGCCTGGCCCTATATTGGTGAAGTCCTGGTTTACAATGCTGAGGGAGCCGTTGAACGCGGTGTTCTGGATCGGGCGGGTGAGGCCCACGCCGTGAGTGTCCAGGCTATAGTGGAACTCAACGATGCCGATGGACCCGCCGTTGGACTTGTTCGTGGAGACACTGAACCCGTTGCTAACCAAGAGGGCTCCATCGGGCCCATCGTTGTAGATGATGAACTTGCCGATGGCCGCAGAATTGCTGCCCGGATCGGCTGCGGACTGGGTGGCAGAGCCAACCTGAGTCTGGTTGTTCATGGTGAAGTTGCCACCATGGTACTCATAGGTGCCGGAGCCCATGGAGGATTTGTTGGTGCCGCCAATCTTCAGGCCGCCATTGCCGACCCAAGCCCCGTTCTTCTGGACGATGATGCCAGGGCCATCACTGCCGAGGCTAGTGGTGGAAGTGATCAACGTGCCGCTTTCGATGGTCAGCTTGTCGGAGAAGCCGCTGGAGCCATCAAAACTGCCGCTGGCCCTAGAGACATAGAACGAGCTTAGTTTTATAGCCAAGTTGGCGATGTAGGTAGCAGATTTGCCCTGGTTGGCCGGGTCGAATAGCACGCCGACCGACGGCATGACGGCGTTTGCGGCGTCAATATTGGCCGTCGTGAGGGTGTAGCCTTCTGGCAGGGTACCGGTAGTCGTGCCGGTCCACCAGTTAGCCGTGTTGAACCAGTTCTGGCCGCTGCCCGAACCATCGTCGAGGCCGGTATAAGTTAGATCACCGCGGGCCACCTTGGGCGCCGCGACGAAAACAGCCGCCGACATCAATGCCACTCCTGCCAAGCCTTGCAGGCTCGTGATGTGGCGATCACGCTTTGGGGTCGAATCTACAATACTCATCTTCTGTCCTCCAAAATAGAATGAATAACGATCGTTGTTCGCGAAATTCACCGTGTCACTTGCGATCGCCAATAACGAATCGGCGGATCGCATAAGCGCCTCGCGTTCACGACGCGTGGCGTTTGCCAATTGCCCGTTGCATGGTGGCGGAGGCTTCCCAAACGACCAAGCTCTCCGCCGGATCAGGTTCCGGCCAACCGAAGCGCATACGGCCTCGAACAGCCGAACCTCTCTTTTGGACCAAGCTGGGGAACTTACTGAAGACGCCGATGGCGCCCTGTTCGCCAGCCAACTTTACCATCTCATCCGACGCCTGGGGCGCGACTAATGCCCAGCGCTGCCAGGGCCAGAACTGCTTCACCGTCTCTACCAGGGTCCAAACCGACATGTCCGGTAGATCGGGGGAAACCACCAACAGGTCAAAACGCAAAACTTTCAAAAGCTCAAATGCTTCGCGCCCAGTGGAGGCGTAAGAAATGCTAAACCCCATGGACGGTTCTAGCGGTTGCAAGGCAACCGCTAGAACCATCATTCCATTATCGACTTCCACCGCCGGGTTAGACGGAGTCGATGTACCATGGGAGGGAGAGAACATTATGTCCAAGCTATAACGAAGCTCATGCCAGAAGTAATTTATCCGCAACTTTTCTGTAGGCACTTATGAGCTATGAACTTACGTTGCAGCAAAATCGTGAGAAGAAAGGTCAAAAAGTGGCCGCGTACGCCAAGGCGGACCATGTGCGGGAAGGGTCGACCATCATAACTATTTAATCTAAAGTATGATGTGACAAAAACAGGCTATTTTGGTGGGTGCAACCTACCATCTTGGCAGATCGTGAAGTGGCGCGACAAGGAGTTACGTGGCAGAGCCTGCCCAGGTAGGTAGATGGTGAGACGCGCAGAAGACGGTAAACCCCGCGCAAGACTATGGAAGGATTATTCTTAGGGATGCAATTCGGCGATTCAGCCGTCGCGGCTCGATTCCAAGCAGGCGGGCGGCACCAGCACGGTTGTACCGGGTGCGTTTCAGCGCTTCCAGGATGGTGTTGCGCTCGATCTGAGCCAGGTTGAGATCCGTCATGCTGATGCGGCCGAGATAGCTAAAGTTGTTCAACGGCGGGGGAAGATCGGCCAACTCAATGGTTTGACCGGTACACATCACGTGGGCGTGCTCCAGGACATTGAACAACTCCCGGATGTTCCCCGGCCAGGGATAGCGAATCAGGCTTTCGGCGGCTTCGGCCGAGAGGGCCCTTCGCGGCTCGGAATTCAGGATCGACTGCCGATTCAGGAAAAACTCCGACAAAGGAAGAATGTCGTCGGTGCGCTCGCGCAGCGGCGGAACACGCAGGATCACCACGTTGAGCCGGAAGAACAGGTCCTGGCGGAACTTGCCCATGTCCACCATGGCGTGAAGATCGCGGTTGGTAGCGCAGATGAGTCTGACATCTACCGGCACCGGCTCGGTACCTCCGACCGGGACCACGCACCGCTCCTGAAGCACGCGCAGCAGCTTGGCCTGCACGCTCATGGGAAACTCGCCAACCTCATCGAAAAACAGGGTTCCACCGTCCGCGGCCCGGATGAATCCGACGGTATCACGTACGGCCCCGGTGAAAGAGCCCTTCACGTGGCCAAAAAGCTGGCTTTCGAACAATGTTTCGGATAACGCGGAACAGTCTACCGCGATAAAAGACTGGTTTGAGCGTGGGGAATGCAGGTGGATGTAGCGAGCAAGCATTTCTTTGCCGCTGCCCGTCTCGCCGAAGAGCATGGCCGTGGTCGCCCGTGGGGCGACAGATCTGGCAGCAGCTTTAACTCTGGTGATGGCCGCCGACGCCCCGATAAACTCGGGCGTCAGTCTCCCTTCGCCGGCCAACAACTCTGGAATCCCAGAGTCGAGAGTCGCTTGCATCTCAGTTCCCTCCCATAGCCGCCGGAGAACCTTAAGTCCTCCGATTTCACCCCTATCAGGTGATCCGGAGTGACTTAACGACTATGAAACCCGGCCAATTACGGTCAGTTGATTCTAACGCAAACACGACCTATTGGCAAGGAATTTTTCGGCGAAATGCAAAAGTGGACAAACAATTCTATTATGTCCGCATAGATTTTGATAAGCTGCCGTATATTCTGGGGTTATGCGGCGGGTTTAACGGAGAAGATCTTTACGCAGTTTCTGCCGGCGTGCTTGGCGGCATAGGTGGCCATGTCAGCGGCCTTAACCAAGTGGGCGGGATGGGAAAGGGGGCTACCCGATTCCAGGGTGGCCACCCCAATGCTGACGGTGATGGCAATTTTATGCTCGCCGCAGACTACCGGCTGGGCGGCGACGGCTCGGCGGATGGTATCGGCGATGGCCGTGCCGGTCGCCCGGGGCGTCTCCGGCAAGACAAGGACGAATTCTTCGCCCCCGTATCTGACGGCCAAGTCCTGCCGGCGGGCGGCGCTCTGCATGAGCTTGGCCAGTTTGCTGAGGACTTGGTCTCCGGCTTGGTGGCCGAAGCGGTCGTTGACGGACTTGAAGTTGTCCACGTCCAGCATGAGAAGGGTCAGGGGCTTGCCACTTTTGCGCGAAGCATCAAACTGCTCGGCCAGGAAATGATCGAACGAGGCGCGATTGCTCAGGCCGGTCAGGGCGTCGGTCGTTGCCTGTCGCTTCAGAGCTTGGTTCTGCACCTGAAGTTGTCTGGCCCGCAGTTGCGTTTGCAGGGTCAATTCGACCAGGGCCTCGTTGGCTCTCTTGAGGATGCGTTCATAATCGGCTGCGGGTCCGAGATTGAGCTCGAACAGCGAGGCCATCTCCTTGGTTTTGGCCGCGATTTCCTGAAGCCACAGGTCGCAATCCGCCTCGCCCATTTTGTAATGTGAAGCGCAAAAGGATCGCACCTGGACGATGGCGGCGGCGGGGGACTCATCGGCGAAGACGTCCGCGCAGGCCCCAGCCAGTTGCACGAGCTGCGCCAGCGGCCGCAGTTTCGCGTCGCTGACGGCGTCGGCGTCGTGGCTGGCGCCGATCGGCACCGCCAACAGGGCGGGCAGTTTCCACTGCTCGGCCAACTGCGCGCCCACCTCCGCGTGGGTCATGCCCAGGGCCTGCTTTTCCATCTTGATCAGTTCGCCGTGCGTGGATGCCTTTTCACAGATGTCTCCATATTGCGAGCCCAGTGTCTGATCCAGCACGAGCATGCCGATGTCCTGCAGCAGCGCCGCCAGAAGCGCCTCTTCCTGCTGTGCGATGTTCAGCTTGGCGGCGATGGTGCGGGCGGCCGTTGCGGCGTAGATGCTGCGACGCCAATATTTCAGGTGGTTGAATCCGCGCGTCCTGTTCTTGCTGAGATTGGTTACCAGTGAGAAGCCCAGGACCAGGGTCTTGACGGCCTGAAGACCCAGGATGACCAGGGCCTGGCTGATGGTGCCGACGTGCTGGCGGCGCGCGTAAAAGCTGCTGTTGACGGTGCGCAGGATTTTGCTGGAAAGCGCCGGGTCCTTGGAGATCGCGCGAGCAATCTCGGCGAAGTCTGCGTCGGGCCGGCTTGCCAATTCCAGGATCTGAACGGCGATCGCCGGCAGCGAGGGCAGGTTCGGGCAGCGCCGAATCCGTTGCGCAAGGTCTTGGCTCATTTAACTTCCCAGCCGACAGATCGAATTACGTGCAGATAATTCCAATAATTCATCGGCTGAACCACTGGCGGACTTTGGTAAGTGGGCTTACGGCGGGGCGGCTGGAGCATGCCCCGGCGGGGCTTCGGACGCCTCGATAGGCCCAGGGCTGGATTATCGGATTACCCGGTGCTTCCAGCGGTCGCAGCCCTGGAGGTTCACTTTTCTTGCAGGACGGACTGGAGCGCGCTGCGAATCTGCTGCTCACGCCCCAAGCCCCAGCCGAGAAACACGCGCCGCACCTTTGCGTCTTTGCCGACGATCACGATTTGTGGAAGCGCCGACGCCGCGTACGCCTGGCTCACTTTGCCGTCGCTGTCCAACAGGACGGGCAGCGCCAGCTTCTTCTCGTCGACGAATTTCTGCACCGCCTGTTTTTCCTCCTCCTGGTTGACCGCGAAGATTTTGACCGCCGAGCCCTTAAAGTCCTGGTACGTCTTGTCCATTTCCGGCAGCGCTACCACGCAGGGTGCGCACCAAGTCGCCCAGAAATCCAGCACGTAGACCGTGCCCTGCAAATCCGCCGAGGAAACCCGCGTCCCATCCAACGCCGACAAGCTGAACGCCGGCGCGGGCTTGCCCTCGAGGTCCGACGACTGCGTCTGTTGCATCGGCTGCGCCCCCGCGGGCGGCTGCCAGGCAAACTGCGCCTCATCCACAGGCCCGCCTACCTTATGGGAAAAATCCATCACGGCCTGCGCCACTTTCACGTCCGTCGCCCCCCTCTGCTTGGCCCGCCGGCTCAGGTCCACCGTCTGGCGACGCAGCAAATGCGTTTGCGAATCCACTGCCACGACGATGTCCATGTCTTGGTGGGCGATGAGCAGCGCCGGGCAGGCCGCATCGTCGATCTTGACGTCGTCGATCTTGACCACGGATGAAGCTCCGTTGGTCAATTCCGCGGCCGCGTCCCGCGACAAGACCAGCGCCAAAGGCAGATTCTGCTCGCGAAGCAGATCCGCTACGGCCTGGTCCAGCGACTCCAGCAACACCTTGTCCTTGGGCGCTTCCTGCATCAGGTAAACGTTTTGCATGGGAAGAAACACGTAGACGTTTTGGCCGGTGTTTCCCACGATGGCATCACCTTTGATTTCGCTGCGGAACCTGCCTCGGTCGTACGCCCCGGAAAACTCCGCCTCGTTGTCGGTCTTTTGTCCGCCGACGTCGAAATGCGCCTGCAGCTTTCCCGAATCGGTCAACGATGTGACCGCTGCGTAAGCATCTCGAATCTGATCGAGGATCTTTCGGGCCTCGGGCGAGATGGTTGGAGAAGGATTGGTCGCAGCGGCCCAGACGCTGGAAGATCGCACGCCCAGGCCCAAGAGCCCGATCAGTAAACAGGCCGTCAGCAATCGGTGGGAGGTTCTCATGGGCATCCTTTGGCTCAAGCGGTGAGGCGGGTCATCCGCCACTGGCGCCCCAATCATAGGACGGCCAAGTGCCGCGGGCGCGGGCTTATGGGCTTGGGTGGGAAGCTCGATCGCCGGGCGGGTCGAATTCATCGCCGCGGAAGGTGTTGCCCAAATAGGCGCTGCGCACCTCCGGGTCGTTGACGATCTGTCGCGGCGTGCCGTCCTTGAACATGTGCCCGTCGTTGATGATCAGTGCCCGGTCGCAGACCCGCAGGGTTTGCGCGACGTTGTGATCGGTGATCAGCACGCTCTTGCCGAACTGTTCCTTCAAACGCCGCACGTCCTTCTGCAAATCCTCCAAGGCGATGGGATCGACGCCGCTGAACGGCTCATCCAACAGGATCAGTTTGGGATCGGTCACCAAGGCGCGGGCGATCTCCAGCTTTCGCCGCTCGCCGCCGCTGAGGGTTTCGGCCTTCTGATTTCGCTGCTGGCTCAGACCGTATTGATCCAGCAGGGCATGGGCCCTTTGGATGCGTTGGCGTCGCGCCAGCGGCAGCGTCTCCAGGATCGCCAGCAGGTTTTGGTAGACGGTCAATCGCCGGAAGTCGCTGCGCTCCTGGGAGAGATACCCGATCCCCAGCCGCGCCCGCTTGTACATCGGCCAGAACGTGATCTCCGTGCCGTCGAAGGCCACGGCGCCGCTGTTGGGTTCCACCATCCCCAGGATAATGCGAAAGGTCGTGGTTTTGCCCGCTCCGTTGCGCCCGAGAAGCCCGACCACTTCCCGCTGCCGCAGCACAAAACTGACGTCATTCACCACGGCGCGGCCGTTGTAGGTTTTGACCAGTTTCGTAACTTCCAGAAGGTTCATGCGATCGTCCAACCCCGCCCCCTGGAGTGTCCCCGAGGTTGGCCGAAAATCAAGCCTTAACGGGACTTGTGGATAAGCCGTGGAAAAACGACAGCCACCTGCGGGCTTTATTGACAAATTACGCCAACAATCCACCGCCGCCATAGAGGTGTTAACCAATGCCAAAAATGTCCTTAAAATGCCGTGCAACCGGCCTGTTTCTTAATGGCTTTGGCAAAAGAATCTTAGGAACAAATGGAGGTTCACTTTCGCGTGGTTCTGGTGGGGCCGCCGGGCGCGCTGATGCCGCTAGGAAAATCATGCAATTGTTGCCGGTTTGGGAGAAATAGATTGTGGATAACTGCGGCATTCTCATATTGACAATCGGTGGTTTTTTTGCCGTGGCGGCCGCAAGCGTGGTATCTTTTGGGTCTAGGCGTCCGGAGTTACCTTGGCACCGGGGGACGCCATCCGTTCGGGAAGGGCTCGACGGACTCTTCGGGTGTCGCTGTTAAAAAGACGCAGTGCCTCGAACACACCGCGTCGACGCACGTCTGGAAAGGAGTGGCTGTATGGCCACCGGGAAGGTCAAGTGGTTCAACGACCAAAAAGGGTTCGGATTCATCGCCTCGGAAAACGGAGGCCGAGACATCTTCGTGCATCACACCGTCATCGAAGGGCAAGGGTTCCGAACCTTGCAGGATGGTGAAACCGTCGACTACGACGCCGAAGATGGACCCAAAGGGATGAAGGCCACGCGCGTCCGTCGCGTCGCCGTTTCAGTGTCGACGTCGGCACCAGCGCCGGCGCCGGCACCGGCCTCCGCGACCTGATCAGACCCTGGACCCAAGACCGCAAACAAACACCCGTCCGCTTAAGACGGGTGTTTTTCTTTTGCTACACTGCTGCCATGAAGTACCGCAGACTCGGCAAAACCGGCCCTCGCGTCTCCGTCATCGGCATGGGCACCTGGCAGCTCGGCGGCGAGTGGGGCAAAGACTTTCAGCAGAACGAAGTCGACCGCATGTTCGACGCCGCACGAGAAAACGGAATCAACCTCATCGACACCGCCGAATGTTACGGCGACCACCTTTCGGAACGCCTGGTCGGCAACGCCGTGCAGCGCGATCGCGGCCGCTGGATCATCGCCACCAAGTTCGGCCACCGGTACGACGGACACTCCCGGCGGATCGATCGCCGCACGGCCAACGACGCTGTCGAACAACTCGAGGCCTCACTGGTGGCCCTGAAGACCGATTACGTCGATCTGTTCCAGTACCACAGCGTCCGCGATGAGGAATTCGAAAATGACGAACTGACGGCGGCTTTGCAAAAGCTGATCCGCGACGGCAAAGTCCGCCATTTGGGCAACTCCGTCGGCAAGACGCAGAACGCGCTGCGGCAAACGGAGTCTTCCACGCGCCGGCACGTCGAGACGATCCAGGTGATCTACAACCGCCTGGATCGCCTGCCAGAGGAAAAAATCTTTCCCTCCTGCATCGCGCAGAACCTGGGCGTGCTGGCCCGCGTGCCGCTGGCCAGCGGGTTTTTAAGCGGCAAATACAAACCCGGCGCAACGTTTGCCCCAAACGACATGCGCTTTGAGCGTGACCGAAAACAAGTGGATGATCGGCTGCGCGAGGTGGAGAAAATTCAACGCGAGGAGATTCCGCCGGGCGTGCCCATGGCCCCGTGGGCATTGGCTTGGTGTTTGCAGCATCCGGCCGTGTCGGCGGTTATTCCAGGGTGCAAAAACGTCGAGCAGGTCCGCTCCAACGCGCAGGCGGCGTCCCTGCCAACGGTGCGCGACGATCATTCGCAGACATGGAAATGATCACCCTAGAGCGCGTCACCGCCGATCAAATCCTCGATCTCCGCCACGCGGTTTTGCTCGCCGGGCTGTCCCGAGAAACCGCGCACTTTGCAGGCGACGACAACGAGCAGACGGTTCACTTGGCGGCAATCGAAAACGGAAAAATCATCGGCTGCGCGACGGTGCTGACCAACGCCTTCGGCGGCCAGCCAGCCTGCCAACTGCGTGGCATGGCCGTCCATCCGGCGGATCAGCGCCGGGGCGTCGGCCGAGAGCTGCTGGAAGAAGTCGATCGCATCGCTGCCGAAAAGGGCGCCAAACTTCTCTGGGCCAACTGCCGCAAGCCGGCGGTGCCGTTTTACGCAAAGCATGGCTGGAGCGTGGTTTCCGACGAGTTCGACGTTCCCACCGCCGGGCCGCATTTCAAGATGATCCGCAAACTGTAGAATTGTGCCCCCATGGCCGCAGAGAAATCCTGGCAAGCTCGCATCAGCGAAGGGGCCGACGAGTTGGCTCAGAAATTCGTCGAGTCCATCAGCTACGACCGCCGCCTGTACAAGCAGGACGTCGCCGGCTCCATCGCCCACGCCGCCATGCTGGCCAAGGTCGGCCTGATCACGGATGGCGAGCGCGACAAGATCATCGACGGCCTGAAGTCCATCGAGCGCGACATCGAATCCGGCAATTTCACGTTCGACGAAAGTCTTGAAGACATCCACATGGTCATCGAGGCCGCGCTGATCCAGCGCATCGGCGAGCCGGGGAAGAAGCTGCACACCGGCCGAAGCCGCAACGATCAGGTGGCCACGGACCTGAAACTGTGGCTCCGGGGCACCGTTCAACATCTCCTTCAGGAATGCCAAGACCTGTGCAAGGCGTTCGTCACACTCGCCGATCGAAGCAAGTCGACGGTGATCCCCTCTTACACGCATCTACAGCGGGCGCAGCCCATCCTTGCCGGGTCAGAGGCCTTGGCATGGACGGTCATGTTTTGGGAAGATTCCAATTTACTCCGTACGCTGTTGCCGGGTGTTGTCGATCAATCGCCTGTTCTTGGTTCCGGAGCGATTGCGGGGACTTCGTTGCCGATCGACGTCGAGGAAACGAACCGAGCGCTGGGATTTTCGGGGCCGTTGCTCAGCAGCATCGAAGCAACCGCTTCGCGCGACGCGGCCGCCTATTTCTTATTTGCCTGCGCCATGATCTCCATGCACCTGTCGCGGTGGGCCGAGCAGTGGATCATCTACATGTCCACGGAATTCGGCTTCATCAAGATTGCCGATCGGTACACGACCAGCAGTTCGATGATGCCGCAGAAGAAGAATCCGGACATGCTGGAACTCATCCGAGGGCGCTGCGGCAACGTCTACGGCGATCTGTTTGCCCTGATGACGATCCTCAAGGGCCTGCCCATCGGCTACAACCGCGATCTGCAGGAAGACAAGCGGATTGTCTTCCGCGCCTACGACACGGTGAGCAGTTGCCTGGCCATGGCAACGGCGATCGTGAGCTCGGCCAACTTCGTCAAGGAGAATATCGAGCCGACGCTGGAGTTGGGATTCTTGGACGCCACCAGCTTGGCCGAATATTTCGTGACCAAGGGCGTGCCGTTCCGAACGGCCCACCACGTTGTCGGCACATTGGTGGCGCGATGCGAGAAAGAAGGCAAGACGGCGCTGGCGCAGCTCAAAATCGCGGATTTCGCTGATGCGCTGAAAGCCAACGGATGGCCATCCGTTGGCTTGGGCAAAGATCTGTACGATGCCCTCGGCGCCAAGAACGTGGTGAAGCGGTATCGCAGCGCCGGCGCCGCCGGCGGCAAGCCGTTTGAAGAGCAGCTCGCCGCGTGGGAAAAGCGACTGGGCCTGTGATCGCCCGGCCGCGCATCACTTCTTGATATTCTCGTAATGGCTGGGCGGCGGAGGCTCGGCGGCCTTGGCCTTGGCGGCCGCGTCGATCAGC